>OGXE01000149.1_pt1 | contig 57476 bp, 73 predicted proteins | sample 1576181 | NCBI WGS metagenome assembly OGXE01 (sample SAMEA3541478, study PRJEB24748) | human gut metagenome | biome: human gut; feature: human-associated habitat; material: faeces | place: China | collected 2012 | reverse complement strand
CATTAAGGATCACAGAAACTCTGTTTCTGCGTCTCAATAATCATAGTCGTTCTATCAAACTCCTTGATTATTGGAAGTTTTGAAAACTGAACTTTAAAAGATAATCTAGTATCATAAAAATTAAAGTTTAAGCTAGCTAATTTTTTATAGAATTTGATCAGCTGAGTAGATACTTTTTTAATAGAAAAAATAGTTGAAAATTATAACTCTTTTAATACTTCTTCTAATTTAGGCATTGCTGGAATAGCCCCTCTTTTTTCTACACAAAGCCCAGCTACAATGTTTGCAAAAGTTAAAAATTCGACTCCATCTTCCTTTGTAAGCTCAGATATTTTTTTATTTGATTTTAAAATTTTATATAAAATAGCTCCCCAGAAAGAGTCTCCAGCTCCTGTTGTATCTATAACTTTTCTCTCTTTTCCTTTTAATTGTATCTCAAAGTCTTTAGTTTTCATTAGAGCCCCCTCAGCTCCTAAAGTTATAAACACACATAAAACACCTTGATTTAGTAGAAACTCTCCAGCTTTTGAAGGATCTTTTATCCCAGTTAGAAGTTCTGTTTCCTCGTCAGAGATTTTCATAATATCTACATATTTTATAACAGAGCGCATTTTTTCTATAGCTTCCTCTTTAGAATTCCAAAGTAAAGCTCTATAATTTGGATCATAAGAGATAAGAAGATTATTTTTCTTAGCTTCTGAAATTGCAAAAAGAGTTGCTCCTCTTGAAGGCTCATCTGTTAAAGACAGAGAACCAAAATGAAATATACTACTATTTTTTATAATTTCACAATTAACTTCACTCTCTTTAAGTTGAGTATCTGCTCCAGGCTTTCTAGCAAAAGCAAACTCTCTTTCTCCATTTTTTAAACTTACAAAAGCTAAAGTTGTAAAGAAATTCTTATCTAATATAACTCCTTCAGTATTAACTTTATACTTTTCTAAAGTTTCTCTTAAAAAATGCCCATGTGTATCATCTCCAACTTTACCTATAAAAGCTGTGTTAACTCCAAGATTTTCAAGAGCTACAAGAACATTTGCTGGTGCTCCTCCTGGATTTTGTTCAAATAAAGCCATTCCATTTTCAGAAGTTCCATAAGTTGTAAAATCGATTAAAATTTCTCCAAGAGCTGTTACTCCATACTTCATATTTTCCTCCAGTTAAATTTCATAAAATTCTATACTAGAAATACTAGCATTTTGGCTGTCTAAAATAATTTCTTCTCCTTCAGAAAAAATATTAGCTGTAAATACCTCTTCACCATCATTTAAAAATATTTCAACACAAGAATTGTCAGAAAAAATATGAATTTTAGAAAGAGTAGTCAATATACACTTTCTTACACCTTTAAGATTTTCTCCTGAGTTTTCTCTATTTAAAGTAAATATTTTATTTAAGTAATCATATTCAAGAAGAGTTCTATTATCTCTATTGCTTTTTATCTCCATAGAAAAATCTTTATTTAAATTTTCAAAATTAATAATCAATTCATAAGTTTTTCCTGAGATACTACAATCTTTTAAATTAACTTTTTCTTTCACAAAGAAATTATTTAAAATTATACTTTTTTTTCTTAAAAACTTCAAGTTTTCATGTGGTTGTTGAAATATCTTATTATCCTTTAAAATAAGTTTTCTAGGAATAGTTAAATTATGAATCCATCCTTCAGCAACACTAGGAAAATCTTTTAATTCTTCAGCTACCCCTACCCAACCAAATAGAGTATTATTTCCATTTTTATCTTTAAAAGTTTGAGGTGCATAAAATTCAAATCCTCTATCTAATTCGCAAAAGTTTTTTTCATCTCCATTTATTATATATCCAGATTGAAAAAGATTATTATATAATATTCCCTTTGCCTCTAAACCTTGAGGACAAAATAGCAGAGCTTTATCTTTGTCAAAGGATATTTCATCTGGACATTCACACATATATCCAAAATCTTCTTTTAAAATTTCTCCTTCAAAATTCCAATTAATAAGATCTATTGAACTATATTTAATAACTGTTCCAGTTAAATCTAATCTTTGAGCTCCAAGAACTATCCAGTATTTTTTACCATCAAAAGAGATTTTAGGATCTCTAAAATGTCTAGTGTAATTTTTAGGAATATCTTTGTCAAAGATAACAGGTCCAAGTTTTTTAAAATTTATCCCATCTTCAGATACAGCTAAACATTGGTAGCTTTTTCTAATTCCATCGTTTTTAACATTTCCTGTATATATTAAATAAAGTTTTCCATCTTTTTCAATGCTACTTCCAGAATAACATCCATCTTTATCAAACCAATCAGTAGGAGAAAGAGCTATTGGAAGCTCTTCCCAATCTACAAGATTCTTGCTTTTTAAATGTGCCCAATGTTTATTTTTGTGTTCACAAGATGTTGGATTATATTGATAAAAAACATGGTATTCCTCTTTATAAAATATAAGACCATTTGGATCATTTAAAAGTCCTTTTTTAGGACTTATATGAAATTTATTTTCCCACATATTATCCCTTTCTTTTTAATAAAATTTCAGTCATTAAGATTCCAGTTCCCATTGAAATTATAATCATCCCTAGATACATAAGTAAGTTATGCCCTAGATAAGCTGGAATTGCAGGTATAAAAGTTACTCCCATTACAGAAGGAGCAATATTAAAGATTTTTGCAAAAGCACCACCAACAGCTCCTCCAATCATACCAGATAGGAAAACTCTTGTATTAGTAAGAGTGATTCCAAATAAAAGAGGTTCTGTTATTCCAAAGAAACAAGGAATTATTGAAGAAAATTGTAGAGCTCTTTTTTCTTTATTTTTTTCTTTTAAAACAAAGGCGATTGCAGCTCCAGCTTGTCCAGCCATAGAAGCAGTTAATAGAGCATTTAAAGGGTTGATTCCTTCAGTTGAAAGGTAACTTGTTTCTACTATCATTAAAGAGTGATGAAGTCCTGTAACAGTTAAAACTTGTTGACAAGCTCCATATATTGCTCCTCCAAGACCAAAAGGCATATTTAATATGTATTTTATACTATTCATAATAAGGTGTTCAATTGTTGAAAATATAGGACCTAAAATTAAAAATCCTGCTATCATCCCTATAATTATTGTTAAAAAAGGAGTGAAAATTAGATCTACAACAGAAGGCATCCAAGATTTTATCCACTTTTCAACATAGGCTCCAAATATTCCCACAATTAAAGCTGGAATAATTGTTCCCTGAAACCCTTGTATTTCAAATATTCCTAATTGTAAAGGAGCCACATTTCCAGAAGCTACATCCCAAGCATTAGGAATCATAGGAGCTATCAACATAAGTCCAAGTACCATTCCTATAACTGGAGTTCCTCCAAATCTTTTAAAAGTAGACCAAACAACAAGAGCAGGTAAAAATATAAATACTGTATCTGTAACAACTTGGCTTAATGTTAAAATTTCAGGAGATAACTCAACTCCTAATTGTAAAATAAAACCTCTAACTCCCATAAATAAACCTGTTGCTACTAAAACAGGAATTAAAGGAATAAATACATCAGCTAGAGATCTCAATGCTTTTTGATAGATATTTAGATTTGAATAAGCCTCCTCTTTTATTCCAGAAGTTTTTATTTCCCCATCTTTATTTAAAATATCAAAAACTTTATTTACTTTTCCAGTTCCAATAATTATTTGATGTTGACCTGATTGAAAGAAATACCCACCTATTCCTTTAATGTTTTTTATCTCTTCACTATTTACCTTTGAATCATCATTAACTACAATTCTAAGCCTTGTTGCACAATGCTCCATTACCTTTATATTTGATTTTCCTCCAACATTTTTTAAAATCAATTCAGCTACTAAGTTATAATCCATATTCTCGTTAGTATAGTAAAACTATACACCCTCCTTTTTTTAAAATTTTTGTATAAAATATATACTGTTTTTTTATCTACAAGTGGAACCGTTCCCATATATTAAATATACAATATTTAATATAAAAAATCAAGTTCTTTTTGTAAAATAAAATTAGTTAAAAAATTTTTTATGTTGTATAATAGGAAAAAAAGAATATTATAAAAAAGGAGTTTTACTATAATAGAGAGATGAAAAATAAATTAACAATACTAGAAATTGCAAAATTAGCTAATGTTGGTAAAAGTACAGTATCAAGATTTTTAAATGGTGGATATGTCAGTAGTGAAAATGCAGAAAAAATAGATAAAATTATTCAAGAATATAACTACAAACCTAATGTTTTTGCCAGAGGGATAAAAGCAAAAAATAATAGTTTTATAGGAATTGTTGTTCCTTGTCTTGATTCTTTTATAACTTCTCATATTTTAATGCAACTTGATAGCAATTTAAGAAAAAATGGATATGTACCATTGATTATGAATACAGATCATAATATTAATTTAGAACTTGAAAGTTTTGAAAATTTAATGAGACTAAGAGTAGAGGGAATTATATTTTTCTCAACAATAATTACTGAAAAACATAGAGAGTTTTTCAATAAAACAACAATACCTCTTCTTGTTATTGGACAACAGTATCAAGGAGTAACTTATATAACTAATGATGATTTTTTAGCAGGGAAAAAAATAGGGGAATATGTAGGAAAGTTAGGACATCAGTCTGTGGTATATTTAGGAGTTTCAGAAGAGGATAAAGCTGTTGGGGTTATAAGAAAAAATGGAGTTATAGAAGGGTTGAAAAACTATGATTGTAAAAAAATAGAGTGTTTGGAAACGGATTTTTCAATGGAAAAATCAGAAGAGGTTTTAGAAAAATATCTAATAAAAAATAGACCTACTTGTGTAATTTGTGCAACTGACAATATAGCTTTTGGAGCAATAAATGCAATTAAGAAAGCTAACCTTTCAATACCTGAAGATATTTCAGTTTGTGGTTTTGGGGGATATAAAATATCTGAACTATTAACACCTTCACTTACTACTATTCGATTTAATTATCAAAAAATTGGAGATTTAGCAACAAATATGATAATAAAACTTATTAATCAAGATGGGTATTTTGAAGAAAAGCTTGTTGATTTTGAATTTATTGAGGGAAAAAGTGTAAAAAAATTAAGTATATGATATAGTTAGAAAATTTATTTTCTAGTTATTTTAATTTATAAATTTGGGGGAATTATCTATGAAAAATGTACTTATTATATCTAGTAGTCCTAGAAAAAGGGGAAATTCTCAAATTTTATGTGAAGAATTTGCCAAGGGAGCTGAGGCAAGTGGAAATCAAGTGAAGCTTGTTAGATTGGCAGAAAAGAAAATAGGACACTGCAAAGCTTGTGATTTTTGTATGAAAAATAATAGTGATTGCATTCAAAAGGATGATATGAAAGAGTTACTAGAAGAGTTTACAAAAGCTGATGTTTTAGTATTAGCAACTCCTGTGTACTTCTATGGAATCTGCTCTCAAATGAAAACTTTTATTGATAGAACATATCCCATATGGCAACATCTAGGAGATAAAGAGGTATATTATATTGTGTCTGCTGGATTAGATGAAAAAATAATAAACCGTTCATTAGGAGATTTAGATGGTTTTGTTGAACATCTTGAAAAATATGAGATAAAAGGACGTATCTATGCAACAAATGTTATGGAAGCAGGAAAAGTTTCTGAAACTCCACTTATAGATACTGCTTATAAGCTGGGATCTTCTATATAGAATTTTTTATAATTTAATGAGGATTGATTTCTGTATTTTATAGAAGTTGATCCTTTTATTTTTTATTAAATACTAACTACTCAACTATTACCTATAAATATTATAAAAATTGAACTTTGAACTAGATAATATTTTGTAGACTTTACACAACTGAGTAGATACATTAAATAATAATTATAAAAAAAACTACACCCTCCATCTTTTAAAATGAAAGGTGTAGTATAAATTTATTTATTAATCTGGATTTACAACATACTCTGTAAGTTCATTTACAAATTTAAGTGTCTTATCATTTTTATCATTAACTGGGTTAAATTCTACTATATCAACAGATGTGATTGAGTAGTTTTTAAATAGATATTTGAATGTTTGGAATATTTCATCAGTAGTGAATCCATTTCTTACTGGAGTACTTACTCCTGGTGCTAATTCAGGGTTAACTGAATCAACGTCAAAACTGATGTGAAGGTTATCTATTTGTAAGTATTCTCTTATCTCTTCAAGGATATTATCAAGTCCTTTTTGAAGTACTTCATCGTGATAGATTACTTTTACTCCAAGTTGATCAATAATCTCTCTCTCTTTAAAGTCAAGATCTCTTGCACCTAGGATAACAACATTTTTACTATCTATTTTAGCCCCTTCATAGAAACAGTTTACAAGATCTCTGTCCCCTGCTCCTTGTAATAGTGCTAGAGGCATTCCATGGATATTTCCTGTAATAGTTGACTCATCAGTGTTCATATCTCCGTGAGCATCTATCCAGATAACTCCAATCTCTTTTTCAAGTGAAACTCCTGAGATACTTCCTAGAGCAATTGAGTGGTCTCCACCAATAACTATAGGTCTATATCCATCTCTTACAGCTTCATTTACTGCAGTTGCAAGTTTTTCACAAGTGTTAAGAATTGTATTCTTATATTTTAAGTTCCATTCATTGAAGTTTTCTTTTTGTTTTTCAACTTCAATAATTTCCATCTCATCAAATGTATCTGGGAATGCTTCACATAATGTATCTGGTCCAAACTCGATTCCAGCTTTGTTTGCTCCTAAGTTCATAGGCACACCAAACATCATGCTCTTCATCTTTTCTGTATATAGGTAGATAGCATCTTCCTCTTCAATTACATTGATATTGATTAATTCAGGATCTGCCATACCTTGAATATGAAGTTGAGCTTCTTTTAAATCTTCTATATACTCTATAATCTCTTCAGTAATTCTCTCTCCTGGAGTGATAATAGGGATTCCAGGTGGATAAGCCATTATCATCTCTCCACAGATCTTACCAGCACTTTCTTTAAATGGAATAGTGTTCTTTTCACTGTAGAATGCTTCCCTTGGAATTAGAACTTGTTCAGGGATTCCTGGCATTCTAATTATATTTCTCTTAATTTTATTTCCTTTTCCATAGTATCTATTGCTAATATCTTTAAGAGCTGCAATAAATTTATCTATACTTTCATCAGTATCTCCTATTGTAATAAGTCCTAGAACATTATAGAAGTCTGAAAGTTCCATTTGAATATTGTAATCATCTACAAGTAGAGTTTCTAACTCTGCCCCTGTAAGTCCTAACTCTTTAGCTGTAACAGTTATTTTTGTAGGGTCAAAAGCAAATACTCCTTCTCTTCCTACAATCTCTTCACCAAAACAAGACATTCCAGGTATTTTATTTACTTCACTTCTAAATCTTTTAGCAAGTTTTATAGCTTTATCTAAAAGAGCTGTTCCTTCAGTTGCTATCTGTCTTCTAGCACAGTCTAATGATGCCATTAAAGGATATGAAGGTGAAGTTGTATGTAATAAACTTAAGATTTGTTGAACTTTATTTACATCAATTCTATCTGAATTTACATGTAAAAGTGACATTTGAGTCATAGCTCCAATGATTTTATGAGTACTTTGAGTACACATATCTGCTCCAGCATCTACTGCTGAAATAGGTAGATCATCATGGAAGTGAAGATGAGGTCCATGAGCTTCATCTACTATTAATGGAATATCATAGCTGTGAACAATATCAGCTATCTTTTTAATATCAGTAGCAACTCCATAGTAAGTTGGGTTGATAATAAGTACAGCCTTAATATCTGGATGTTGTTTTAACATATTTTCAACAGTTTGAGGTCTGACACCATGAGCTATTCCTAACTCCTCATCAATCTCTGGGTTCATATAGATAGGTTCAGATCCACTTAAAATAATTCCTGCTGAAACTGATTTATGAACATTTCTAGGAACAAGAATTTTATCTCCAGCTTTCATTACAGACATAATCATTGCTTGAATTGCCCCTGAAGTTCCGTTTACTGCAAAGAAACTTTTCTTTACACCATAGGCATCTGCTGCCAGTTCTTGTGCTTCCTTTATACAACTTTTTGGTTGGTGTAGTCCATCTACCATTTTAAAAATAGTTACATCCATGGAGAAAGGTCCATTCCCCATAAAATCATAAAATTCTTTATCTACTCCTTTTCCTCTTTTGTGTCCAGGAACATGAAATGGAAGAATATCTCTACCAACATATTCATTTTTTAACACTGAGAATAGTGGAGTTTTACTTTGGTCTAGCTTTGACATCTTACCTCCTTATAGTTAAATTTTTTATTTTATATATTTGTAGCATAATGCTATAATAAATATTATCCAAATTCTGTAATTCTTCAAATACGATGTATTGTAAGACTTTTTATAAAATTAGTCAATCATTTTTAATTTTTTTAGGAGAAAAATATGAAAAAAATTTTGATACTTATCTCACAAGGGATTGAAATTCTTGAGCTATCCCCATTCATTGACATTTTTGGTTGGAATATGGTTGTAGGAAAAAAGAACATTACAACTACCACAGTTAGCATACATGATATAATATATTGTACATGGAATTTAAAAATTTTTCCACAATTAAATTTAAAAAAAGAAAATATTGATCTTGAAGAGTATGATGCTTTAGTTATCCCTGGTGGGTTCGGAAAAGCAGGGTTCTTTAATGATATGAAAGATTCTAACTTTAAAAGTGTAATTCAATATTTCAATGAAAAAAATAAAATAATTGTAGGAATTTGTACAGGAGTTATTCCTTTAGGAGAGGCAGGAATCTTAAAGGGAAGAAGAGCCACTACTTATTTATTAGATAATGAAAGATATTTTTCACAGTTGGAAAAATATGGAGCCATCCCAATAAGAGAGGAGATTGTAGAGGATGAAAATCTTATCACTTGCTCTGGACCAAAAAATGCTTTAGAGACAGCATTTCTACTTTTAGAAAAATTCAGTGATAAGGAAAATTGTAATATTGTGAAAAAAAATATGTGTTTTTAATATAAATTTTATTTTTTTGTGTTAAAGATAAAAAAAAGGATGAAATTTATATAAATTTATGTTATCCTTATATTAGGTAGTAAAAATATTATATGAGGTGAAATTTATGAAAATTACTGAAAATACAGTTGTAACACTAGAATTTAAAGTTTATGATAATGATACAAATGAGCTTTTAGAAGATACAAAAGAAGTTGGTCCTTTCTTCTATATTCATGGAATTGGAGCTTTTGTTCCTAAAGTTGAAGAAACTCTTGAAGGAAAAGAAAGAGGATTTAAAACTGTTATGACTCTTACTCCTGAAGAAGGATATGGAGAGTATGATGAAGATCTTATCATGGAAATGAGCAAAGAAGATTTTGCTGACTTTGATGATATCTATGAAGGAATGGAATTTGTTGCTGATATGGAAGATGATGAAACTGGAGAAGAAAGCGAACAAGAGTTTGTTATCACTTCAATAGAAGATGATGTAGTAACTACAGATGGTAACCACCCATTTGCTGGAAGAAATTTAAGATTTGAAGTTGAGGTTACAGGAGTTAGAGAGGCTTCAGAAGTTGAACTTGAACATGGACACCCTCACTTTGAAGGATTTGAAGACTAATAATTTCAGTAAAAAAGGGGAAGAGATTCCCCTTTATATTTGTAATTAAATTTATTTAGGAGGAAAATTTTATGAAAATTGCTTTAGGTGCTGACCACGGAGGATTTGAATTAAAAGAGAAAATAAAAGCACACCTTATTGAAAAAGGATATGAAGTTCTTGATTTAGGAACTCACTCAACTGAATCAGTAGATTACCCAACTTTTGGACACGCTGTTGGACATGCTGTTGTTGATAAAAAAGCTGACTATGGAGTTCTTGTTTGTGGTACTGGTATTGGTATCTCTATTGCTGCAAATAAAGTTCCTGGTGTAAGAGCTGCTCTTTGCACAAACACAACTATGGCTAGACTTACAAGAGAACACAACAATGCTAATATATTAGCTATGGGAGGAAGAATTGTTGGTGACGTTCTTGCTCTTGAAATGGTAGATGTTTTCTTAGCTACTGAATTCCAAGGTGGAAGACACGAAAAAAGAGTAGATGCAATAGAAAATATTAATTAACTTTTAGGAGATGATTTTTTATGGCTACTATATTTACTAAAATTATAAATAGAGAGATTCCTGCAACTATAGTTTATGAAACTGATACAGTGTTGGCATTTAAAGATATTGCCCCTGCTGCCCCTATTCATATTCTAGTTGTTCCTAAAAAAGAGATTCCTACTATTAATGATATAACTCCTGAAGATAAAAATATCATAGGAGATATGTATCTTGCTATTGCTCATATAGCTAAAGAGCTTGGAATAGCTGAGCAAGGATACAGAGTTATCACAAACTGTAATGAATATGGTGGACAAGAGGTTTTCCATCTTCACTTCCATCTACTTGGTGGTAAAAAAATGGGAGCTCTTGTATAAAATAAAAGAGAAGAGAGGTTTAAAAGCCTCTCTTTAATTATATCTCATCTGTTTTTTCAAAAAAGAACATCTCACTTTTACAGTTCTCTTCACATTTATATAAAGTGATGCTCTCTTCCTTTATCTGATTTTTATATTTCTCATTTTTTCCCAATGTTGTAACTTTTAATTTAAAAAACTTCTCCTCTTTTTTACTGATCTCTTCCTCTTCATCATAAAAAATATCAGCTTCAAAATTCTTAGGGGCTATCCCCATAAAATCTCTAAAATCAAATAAACTATTTTCACTTTTCCTATCTTTTAAAATCTCTGTTACAAAATTTCTTATATTTCTTTCAGAGTAAGGACTTCTATTATATACTAAAGCATCTAACCTTTTATTATAAGGTATATTTTTAATGCTTGTAATTCCCAATGTAATATGAGCATCAGCACCAATCATCTTTAATAAACTTAAAGGACGAAGATCATCTTTCCCCTTTAACACAACAATAGTCACATCAGGATACAATCTTTTTACTTTGTGGTAGTTACACATAATTTTATCATAGTTTTTATTACTGATGGTTAAAATTCCAACTCCATTGATAGACATAATCCAAGGATCAATACAGTTATATAGATCTAATTTGTAACCAAAAGGAATTGAATTTGATTGGAGAAAATCATCTGTTGTTTTTTCTTTAAAATCAAAATTTTCATACAATGTATTTAATTTTTCTATATCAAAATTTACTAAACTTTTTATCGTAAGTACTCCACGAACTCCTAAATCATTAGCAAGATACTCCCTTTCACTAAAGACAACAGTATTTTTTAGATACTCATATCTTTTTTTACTAAGAAAATATCTTTTTAGCTCTTCTAACATTGAAAGATTTTCTTCAAGATTATTTTTAAATTGTAAAAGGATCAAGTAGTTAGTATTTGAATTTCTTAAAATGTTAGTTATAGAAGTTTTAAAGTTTTCTCTATTTACCAATATTAATTTTTTATCTTTCTTATCAATTTTCTCCATAAAAATAACCTCTATTTTCTATTTTATACATATATATTACCATTTTTTTCTTTGAATTAAAACAAATATTTTTTATCAAACTATACTTTTTATATCTACTTTATGCTATAATAAAAATGGTGATGATAATGGAAAAATTAAAAGAGTGTAGAGAAAAATTATCAAAGATTGAAGGAAATTGTAGAAATTGCCATGCTAAAATGTGCAATATCTGTCCTAATAATAAGATAAAAATAGCTCTTAGAAAAGAGATTATTCAATTGGGAGAAGAAAAAGAAAAAAAGAATTTTTGGGAGAGGTTAAAAGATTTTATCAATTAATATTTTTATTGGGAGCTCTAAAAAAGAAAAATCTTGAATTTTTTTGAAATTTGCAGTAAAATCCTTGATGGAATTATGTTTTAGGAGGGATTTTATGAAATTTTTACCAATCTGTTTACTGTTTATTTCAAATATTTTTATGTCTTTTGCTTGGTATGGACATCTGAAAAATACTAAAAGTGCTCTGTTTTTTGCAATTATCACAAGTTGGGGAATAGCTTTCTTTGAATATTGTTTTTCAATTCCAGCTAATAGAATAGGATCTCAATATTTTACAGTAGCTCAATTAAAAATTATTCAAGAGGTTATAACTTTAATAGTTTTCTCAGGATTCTCTGTTTTATACTTAAAGCAAGAGTTTAGATTGAACTATATCTATGCCTTTCTTTGTATGATAGGTGCAGTGTATTTCATGTTTAAAAAATAATTAAACTAAATTATCTTAAATTAATAAGAGGACAGGAGAATATCTCCTGTTTTTTGTAAACTACTATTAATCTAAATATATAAAGATTGACACAAGGGATTCACCTTGCTATTATAATAATAATGATAAAATAGGTGGTGAAAAAATGAAATTTTTTAAATTTTTAAAGAAAATAGTATTGGGAACTATCTTTTTTGTAATAAAAGAGATATTTTCATTTTTAATAAAGGGGTTTCTATTTCTAGTTATTTTATTGGGAATAGGAGGTATTGTTTTAAATGAATTTCTCCAAAAGGATAAGGTTGTAATAGAAAATGATAGCTATATTGAATTAGATTTAGCTAGAGAATTTAAAGAGAAAAATAAAAATCTTCCAGAGATTTTGAAAAATGAAGATATAAACTTCTATTCACTTTTAAAAACTTTTGATTCTATTGAAAAAGATGAAAAGGTAAAGGGAGTTATACTTAAATTAGATAATTTAGCTTTAAATAGAGGGCAGATTGAAGAGTTAAGTGATAAATTAACTTCGTTAAAAGCTAAAAATAAAATGGTGTATAGCTATATGACATCTGTTGATAATAGAAATTACTCTCTTGCTACTAAAAGTAGTGAAATATTTATGCCCCCAGTAATGAGTGCCAATGTAAATATTACTGGATATTATGCTGAGATGATGTACTATAAAAATTTAGCTGATAGATTGGGAATAAAAGTTAATGTAGTGCATGTTGGGGACTATAAATCATATGGTGAGCAATATGTAAAGGATAAGATGTCTCCAGAATATAGAGAGAATATGGAGAGACTTTTAAACAAAGTTTATGATAATTTTGTAGAAGATATAAGTGAAGATAGAAAGCTAAATAAAAATCTGATCAATGAGAGAATCTTAGCTGGAGATCTAATGGTTTCTGAACCTTACCAATTGAAAAAATTAGGAATGATAGATGAATTGATGTACTATGAACAAATTAAAGAGTTTTTAGGAGAGAAAAAAATTGTCTCTTTAGAAAAGTATGCTCAATATGTTCAAAGTAGTAAGAAAATAGAGAAAAATAGTGATAAGATAGCTATTATCTATGGAGAGGGAACTATTTTAATGGGAGAAGAGCCAAGAAATCTTTCAGATCAGTTGACTCCAAATGTGATGGTATCTGAATTAGATAAAGCTTTAAAAGATAAAAATGTAAAGGGAATAGTATTGAGAGTAAACTCTCCTGGAGGCTCTGCTTTAGCCTCTGCAATAATTAACAACAAAATAAAGGAAGTTAATAAGGTAAAGCCTGTATATGTTTCTATTGGAGGTGTAGCAGCTTCTGGAGGTTATTACATCTCTGCTGATGCAAAGAAAATATTTGCTGATAGAGGAAGCTTGACTGGTTCAATAGGAGTTGTAAGTTTAATTCCTAATATTAAAGAGTTAGTTGGAAAAATAGATATAAATGTAGAAGAGCTGAAAAAGGGAGAGTATGCAGATATATACTCTTTGACAAGTGAGGTTAATAAAGATAAGTTAGATAAAATTTATGCTTCAAATTTAAAAGTTTATGATGAATTTTTAAATGTAGTATCAGAGGGAAGAGATTTGAATAGAGAGTATGTTCACTCAATAGCTCAAGGGAAAGTTTGGCTGGGAGAAGAGGCATTGGAGCTAAAACTTGTAGATGAGATTGGGGGGATAGAAGCTACAATAAATGGTTTAGCTAAGGATTTGAATCTAACTAATTACAATGTGATAGAGATTTCAGAATCTTTAGACTACAATTCTATATTAAAAAAATATCTACCTTTGATGAAACTAAGTGAAAAAATACAATCAACTTTTATTGAAAAAGAGTTATATTTCAAATCTTTATATTATTTTCCATATAATATTTAAGTAAAGGTTGAAAATTAGGTATAAATTATGATATAATCAATCGTAAAGAACACAAAACTAGGAGGAAATGATAAATGGTTAGAAAATTAAAAGGTGGAAGAACTAATGGAGCAGGTAGCCAAATGGATATATTAAAACAAGCTCAAGTTATGCAACAACAAATGATGGCAGTTCAAGAAGGATTAAAAGAAAAAGAACTTGTTGCATCAGTTGGTGGAGGAGCTGTTACTGTTAAAGTAAATGGACAAAAAGAACTTCTTGAAGTTAAATTCACTGATGAAGTAGTTAAAGAAGCTGCTGAAGATAAAGAGATGTTAGAAGATTTAGTTCTTTCTGCTGTTAAAGAAGCTATGAGACAAGCTGATGAATTAGCTGAAGCTGAAATGGGAAAAGTAACTGGTGGAATTAATATCCCTGGGTTATTCTAATTAAATAGCTATAAATAAAATAATAGGCTACACCTAAAATCTTATGATTAAGATAGAGGGTGTAGTTTTTTTATGCCTAAGGAAATTACAGATTGATGTTATATTTCAAAAAGAAAAAAGCCAAAGAGAAAAACTCTCTTCAGCTCTTTCCTTTATCTAAACTCTTTAAAATTTAGTAATTTATTTTATTAAAAAATAGAAAATAAGGTAAACTTATTCCCACTCGTCTTTTAGGAAAACTCGTCTTTTAGGAAAAATTAATAGTTTTATAAGTTTGAATTTATGATGCTTTTATATATCATTTTTTTTAAATATCTTTAATTTTCTATTAGTTTTTATAATTTAAGTCCAATATAAGTCCACTTTTATTTTTATATTTAAATGTGTAATTTATTTAAGAAAGACTGTATTTTTTGACTATTTGGGTCATAGATATGTGAATAAGTTTTTAAAGTAGTTTCAATATTTTCATGTCCCAATCTTCGAGATACTGTTATTATATCCATGCCTGCATGAAGTAATAAACTGGCATGACTATGTCTCAAATCATGGACTCTGATTATTTTTACTCCTGCTTTTTCAGTAAAAAATTTTATATCTTTTTCAAAAACATATTTTAAGAATGGAAATAACCTAGTATTTTCACTTGGGCAATATAGCATTCCAATATATTTTTTTATTTCTTCTATTATTTCATCAGATACTTCCAACCGTCTTTTACTCCTTGGAGTCTTAGGATCAGTGATGATATCTTCTCCTGAAATTCTTTGTAATGATTTATTAATATCAATTTTATTTTCATTTATAAGGATATCTTTAACTGTTAATGCTAGCAATTCACCGATCCGCATTCCTGTCCAAAATAATATTTTAAATCCAAGTTTTGAAATAGGTTTATCAACAGCTTTTATAAAGGTTTCAAACTCTGCAACTGTCCATATCTCCATTTCATCTGCATTTCTTTTTCCAATGCTTCCAGCTTTAATAAAAGGGTTTGCTCTTAAGCCGTGATATTTAACAGCATAATTCATTATTGCTGAAAATTGATTGTTTAAAGTTCTCAAATATGTTTTTGCATATTTTTCACCATTTTCTTTTGTAAGTTTCATCATCTCGTTTTGCCATTCACGGATCATAATAGGGGTGATATCTCTTACTTTTCTTTTTTGAAAGTATGGTAAAATTTTAATTTCAATTATAGTTTTTTTAGTTAAAATTGTATTTTGTTTTAATCTATGTGACACATCTTCAATATATAACTCATATAATTCTTTAAAAGACATTTCAGTTGAATGAGCTTTTTTTATTAAAAAATCAGCCTCATATCTTTTAGCTTCTCTGCTTGTTTTAAAACCCCTTTTCTTTTGTTGCTTTCTAGTACCATCAATAGTTTCAATGTAAAAACGGGCTGTATATGTCCCGTTTTTTTCTCTATACACTGGCATTATGCTTTTCCTCCTTTGTCAGTGTCTTGTATTCCTAATTTTTCATTAAAAAATCTTCTATTCACACGACCACGGATAATGATATATCCTTTTCTTTCCATCTCTTCATTTATCTCTTTTATTATTCTATAAGCTTTTGCTTTTTTTATTTTACAAATTATACTTATATCATCAGCTGTTAAAAAATCAGACATTTTTATCCCTCCATATTTATTGTAAAATCTTTCAAGTTCTCCAACAATATGAAAGTCGTTAAATGAGTAATTCAAATTTGAGCTTATTAAGGTTTCTTCTAAAAGTCTTTTATAAATACTTAATTTGAGATTATGAACAGTAAGGACTGCCAACACTACATCTGAATGTAGTGCTAGCGATCCAGCCTCGTATCTTATAATTGTATTTTCACTTTTATTGATGCTTTGTCCAAACTGTTTTTTATTTAATTTTAAAAAGTGCCTTAATTTTCTGAAAGCAGTTCCTTGTATTTTTTCTTTTTGCCTATCAACTTTTATTTTCTCAACTTTTTCAATTCCTTTAAATTTTTCTAAGAATTTCGGCTGACTAACAGCATTAATTATGATTTTTTCTTTTTTTAAAATATATTGGGGACGCCCTTTCTTTTTGTAATCAAGAATATAATTATTTCCATTGCATTGAATAGAATAACTATCAATTATAGTATTATAGTTAGAAAAAGTATTATCTTTTTTTAATCCTATTCTTTGGAATTCTCCTATATATTCATATTTAATGCCATAAGTTTTAAAGAAAAATAAAAGTTTATTCATTTATACCCCTTTTTCGCAACTTCCGAAATTATTCAACTCTTACTCTTACGACTGTTCTTGTTACTGGTCTACCAAAGCAACCATTATGCACTGTTATGAGAACACTGATATATTTATGTTTGTTCTTATCTTTTTTCTTACTACTTGGTTTCTTTTTTCTTTTCATACAGCGATCCAGTTATTCAACTGTGCTTTTCTCTCTAGTGCTCTAATTGCTAGTACTTCTAAAAACCAGTAATTTCTTCCTACTTGTTTGCCTTTTTGGTCATTTTCATTTTCAAGTTCAACAATTATATATTCATCATTTTGGTTTTTTTGAATTGTATAGAACTTATGTTCTTCTGACATCCAAAGGTTTCTTTCAGGAACAATTTCAACTTCTTCAATTTCTTCACTTTCTCTGTCGTATAGTTTTAAGTTATTTTCATTTTTTCTTGTATTTTCAATATTGTCAATTTGATATTGAAGAGCTTTTATATATGCTTCGAAATCATGTAACTCTTTTTTATATCTTGCTAATTCTTTTAAATCTCTATCTTTTTTTATATTTTTTTCATAAAAGTTTATAAAATTTTGTATATGTTTTGGTCTTTTTTTAACTTGTGACTTATCATTTGTTATAATTGGTACTTTAGTAGAAATAAATTCTTTTATCTCTTCAATGTTGTTTAATCCCTTTTCAATTGCTTCTATTTGAATATCAGGATCTATATTTTTTTTAGTTAATTCTTTTACTGCTGGAATTGATAACCTTGTTATAAAATCCTTTTTATCATCAGAAGCTTGGATATATAGCTCATATCTTTTAGTAAGTTCAGAGACTTTATCTTTGGTTAAGCCATTAAGTGTATACCATTCACGGAATGATTGGCTTTCATCTCCTTTTAACGCAAGCCTAATTTCATAAATAGCTTTGCATATTTCATATAAAGATTGAGCATGTTTTTTTGTGTTTTCAATGATAATCTCTTCTCGTTGTATTATGAAACTTTTATCTTTTTCAGAAATTCCATATTTTTCAAAGTCAAATTTTGATTTATAACTTTTTTCAGCTACTAAATTTTTTATATCTGAGAATATCTCTTTCATTTTATTTTATCACCTCTAAAACTTTTTTGAACTCAGAACGGACGGGGTCAAGTATTTTTATTTTTGTTTCCCACAAAGTTTTTCCTGTGTTAATTAATTTTGCAATTTCAGCTGAGTGTTTTATTGGAACTGTTAAAATAATATTTGTATGCTCAAAAGCTGAAAATAATTCAGAATAATAAATCCTTTCCAATCGAGTATGATGAGTTCTATTTGGCATGATAGCTTTTATTTTATTAAGCCCAATCTTTTTCATAAAATTAAATATACCAGTTGTTGTAACTTCATCAAGAAAAGTTGGAATGATTATTTTATCAGCACATTCAATAAAAATATCATCTAGCTCTAAGACAGGGCTTGCATCAATAACAATATAATCAACTTTTTTTGACATTATTTCTATGAAATTTTTAAATTTAAAACTGTCTTCTTGTCTAATATTTAAAGTTTTAAGTGGGATATAATCTAAATTTTTCCTTAGTTCTAGCATATCACCAATACCGTTTATGATCCAACTTTCAAGCCCTTTTGACATCTCTTTTGCCTCTTTGCTCTTCCCTGCAAAAGTTGGGATATTGTCTTGACTATCTGATGTAAGTAAAAGAACAGTTTTATTTTCTAAAGTAAGCCCATGAGCAAGCCAAAAAGCAATTAATGACTTACCAACACCCCCTTTTTGATTTTTTACCAAGATTTTAACAGCATCATTTTTCATATTCTCTCCTTTTTTAGTAAATCAAAAAGTATTCTAGCAGTTGCTAATCTATCAAATCTAGCATTTGAATTAAATTTATCACTTATGATATAAAACATTATTTCATCTTCTGCTTTATCTCCAGTTTTCTCAGCTTTAACTTTACAACTTCCAATTTTTTTAGTTCTTGAATTTCTAGTAATCTCCCTTAAACCAGCTGATAGTTCATTTAAGAATGATATTATATAAACTTTTGATACCATTTTCCCCTCCAATTTTTTCTTTTCATATTTAATATTTTGTATAATCATACTTTCCTCCAACCATGTAATCCTTGGGATCAGGAGGAGTAATTTTTTCAAAACATAGTTGCAAACGATATAAATCAAATATTAATTTACCTGCATATTGTACTTCTTCATACTGTTGTGGATCTATTCCTAAAGCTTTGCATAAATTATAAATTTCATTCATTTCAGCAATAGTCATTTTTGGATGTATAAATTTCTTATTTTCTTCCATTTCTCTCCTTTTTCTAAATTAAAAGTATTTAAGATATTTCAACTAAATTTTAGTTGTTTCCTCTCATAAAATTAACAAATTTTTGTCTTGTGTCTTGCCCTCTCCAACTTTTACCAGTTACAGCACATACTTGGCACATCTCTGCGAGCCTGTCTGATATTCTGCTACCGAAACGACTTTCAATGCTCAAACTTTCTTGTATTTGTTTTTCTGTTAAACCATCATTTTTAAGTTCAAGATTTGTTGTTACTATGACAGGTTTTCCAGTCCTGTATCTTGTATCTATCAGCATAAATACTTTATCTTTTACAAACTCTGTCACTTTCTCAACTCCCAAATCATCAATGACAAGTAGGTCACAACCTTTTACATGTTCAAGGACATTATTCTCAGCCTCTGCCCATTCTCTCTGGAGCTTATTTATATAAAGCCCAATTGATAAAACCATCACAGTTTTATTTGCATCAGTCAAAGCATTTGAGATGCAGGCACTAGCAAAAGTTTTTCCAGTTCCAACATTTCCATGAAATAATAAACCTACTGGAGCAGTTCCCTCTTGGATAAACTGTTCTGCATACTGTTTTGCCACTTCCATTGCATTAGAAGTCATATCAGCATTAGCAAAAGTTGAGTTTATAAATTTTTTATCAATAATTGAGATATCCCGATATGCTCTCATTTTTCCTTTTAAACAATCTTGTTGTCGTTCTCTCTCTAACTTTTCAAGAGTAAATTGTTTTTCTTTCTCAAGACAATCACAGTCAGGAATATATTTTAACTTTTCCTGAATTTCAGGTGAAAGTGCTTTTAAAAATGCAAGATTATTTAATTTATATGGCTTTCCACAATATTTGCATTTCTCCATTTTTCCCTCCTTACATGTTGATTTCTTTCAAAAGATCATCAGCAGTAACACCTTGATGCTTTAAAGAGCTGATTGTAGCCTTTTCATTTTGTAGTTTAGGTTGTTGATAGTCTTCATATACTCCAGCAAGTATTCTGTCAATTTGATCTTTTACTGTGTAGGTATTAAGATTTGGTTTTCTATTAGTTATTTCACCACGTAAATACTTTGATTTTTTAATAGCTATAAACAGATCATCAATAATATCTGTGTAATAAGATGGTCTAAAAACTAAGTTTACAGAGTTTTCATCTTTTTCTGTAACTTTCATAATCAATTTTTTTAATTTTTCTAACTTTTCTACATATTCCATTTTTGAGAGACGAGAGAAAAAATCTTTTTTCTCCTCTCTCTCTTTATCTATCTCTATACTCTTATCTCTATACTCTATCTCTTGTCGGACATTGTCTTTTTTTGTCTTTTCTTTGTCTGTTGCTATGTCTTCTATTGTCTTATTCTTGTCCATTTGTATGTCCTCTGCTGTCTCGATGTTGTCTTGTTCATCATCTTCTGTTATCTTGATGATGTCTTCGTTATAGCCTAATACTTCAAGTTTTTTCTTTTCTCTATACTCTCTTTTTTTTCTTGCATATTCAGTTTCACAACCAAGCATATTTTGAACTTCATGTAAATATAGAGTTTTATCTTCTAAACGTTGCATCATTCCTAAATTAAGAAATAATTTTACAGCACTTCTAACAATATCTATATTGGTATTTGTTAGGCTTGCTAACATTTCAAGGGTGTAAGGAACAACCCCCCTAAATACCAAAAGTCCATCTGAATTTGCTGATTTAACAAGTAACTTCATATAGAAATAACAATATTCTTTCCCATTTGGCATATCTTCAATTATTCTTATTTCTTCCCTTTCAAAAAAATCTAAGTTAAGTTTTAGCCAATAGTACTTTTTAGTAGCCATATTACACTCCTTCAATTTCTTTTTCTCTTTTAAATGCCTCAATTACTTTTGTTTCTTTCCCATATTTGTTTATAAGATTTTGTAATTGTTCATAAGTTGTTACCATATTAATATCCTCCCATTTCATTTGTATTTTATAAAAAGGTATGATATAATAAAAATAACTTAATAATGCTGGATACATTAAAGTTGTTGGTGGGGTTTTCGCAGAACCTCACTTTTTTATTATTATCTCCTTTTCTTTCACTAAGGTAGTTATTTTTTTACCACAGACAACACAGCTATAATATCTTAATTTTTTGCCCTTTTTGTATTTTGTACAATAAGTTGTCATTTTTGCCTTACACTCAGGACATCTAATCATTTATTGATACCCTCTTTTTGATGATCTCTTTTTCAATTTTAGAGTTTTCATCTTTTAGTTTTTCCCTTGTATCAACTGTTAGTTCTATCAGATAATTTCTTGTGTTGTCATCTAATTTTTCAAGTTCTATCTCTTGTTTTAAGATACTATCTATACTTTTGGTAAATTGTTTTAAAAATTTACTCTGCTTTTCAATCTCTTTTCCTAAGCTTTCTAATGCAGTACTTCTATAAATTTCTTGTAAATCCCTTATAAAAGAAATCTGCATCTCTTTTACCCATTTGATTACATTATGAAGTTTTTCACGCCGTTTATCATCTAGCTCATCAATGACAGCTGAATGTCTTAGAGTTTCTTCGACTGTCATTACATGAACTTGTAAATTCATACTCCTTTCAAGTTCCATACTTGGTATGCTAGCTTTTCCCATAATTCCCTCCTATAAGTTTTCAAGAATTTTTTTAATCTCAAAAAAATTTGAACATTCATTTTCATAAATCTCAGAGATGTTATGTGCATCAAAAGTTATGCAAATATAACCCTCTCTTATCTGTACCATTGTGATTTTATCTAGGTTTATTTTATATTTTTCATCAGTATATCTAAGTGTTAAATATTTCATTATCTGCCTCCTTGCTTTTTTATTCTCCAAAGGTTTATAATATAAGCAAAAACTTTTGGAGGTAGCATTATGCTTTTTAAAAAAATAAAATTAACTAATGTAGATTTTCCAATAGAGTTTCAAGTAGAAAATCATTGTCCTTTTTGTGGCACTTACAATGATCCAAATAAGATAATTGATCTAAATAACATAAAAAGTGATAACCCTTTAAAAATTGTTTCTATTATCTTTAAAACTACTTGTTGTGAGAGATATTTTTCTTCATTCTATCTTTATAATCAAACATCACTTGGAACTTTGACACATCTTTTTACATATCCAACTATTGATACAGAACACTTACCAGTAGAGTTTAATTTAATCTCTGAAAATTTTGTAAAGATATATAATCAAGCTAAAACAGCATCTAAATTAGGAAATTTTGAATTAGCTTGTATTGGATATAGAACTTCTATTGAATTTCTTTTAAAAGATTTTCTTATAAAAGTTAGAAAATTAGATGAAAATAAAATTTCTAAAATGAAACTTGCTGATATCATCTCACATTTTGAAAGTCAAGAAATATATGTTTCAGCTGATGTTATAAGAATATTTGGTAATGACAAAACACATTACATAGCTAAATATAATTTTAATATTCAACAAGTAGAACTTTATTTAAAATTTTTAATGGATAATATTCTTAAAGAGTATCTTCTTGCAAATCCTCCTGTAAAGAGGGGTTAATATCCAACTCTAAATAAACTTTCTTTTGAGCCAATTCTTCTATAAGAGTTTTGGCTCTTTCTAAATTCTGGTTTAATTCATTAAGTAACTCAATAGTTTCTCTTATACTTTCTACATCAGCTTTTAAACCAAGGGTTGTAAAATATTTTTCAACTTTTCCCACATTTTTCCCTCCTTGTTTTTTCGACGTGGCACTTTACAGAGTTATTGCCGAACTCCTCGCTTGTACTGTACCCCTTTTCCTCAGATACAAAAAACCAATCCGTATGTAAAATTAATTACTTACTTATAAGAGAGATAAAATTTTCTTTTGTAATATTTAAAGCTTTACTCCATAAAATTACTGTTTTTAAAGTTGGTTGTCCTCCGTTCTCCCAGTATTTTATCTGTGAGCTAACAGTTTGTTTTTTTATACCTAGTTTTTCAGCTAGATTTGTTATACTTATTTTTTTAGTAATTAAGTAATTTCTTAGTTCCATTTCTTTCTCCTTTTTGGAAGTGTTTTTACTTACAAAACAAGTATAACACTTTTAAAAAAGTTTGTCAATAAATTTACGAACTTATTTTTTAAAAAATAAGTATTTTTACTGACAGTTTTATAAAAAATATTATATAATAAGTAATAAAAGGGGGTTAAAATGACATCAGGTGAATTATTGAAAAGAATAAGAAAAGAGCAAAATTTGTCTTTGCGTGCCGTTTCTTTATTATCAGGTGTGTCGCACACTCAAATTTCAGACTTAGAAAATAACGTTAATTTTGGAACAATTGAAAAAATAGAAAAAATTTTAAACAGTTTACATGTGTCAGAAAGTTTAAGAGAACAATATTACACACTTAGAGATTTAGAAAGAACTCCAGAAAGTGTGAAAGAGGAACTGACAAAATTAAGAAAAGAAATAAAAGATCTAAAAAATAGTTGCATAATAAAAAACAATAGTAACACTGGCGATATATTGGTTGGGAGTACGAAAAAGATATATACTTCCATAGATGAGGATTTGAAAGGTCTAAGTGAGGATGAAATACAGCTCGTAAAAAATTATATTGCTTTTTTAAAAGCTCAAAAATTATCTAAAAAATAGTAAAAAAGGTTGTTTGAAATGACAAGATATAAGATTAATATTGAAAATAATAGCAATAAAGGAGATATAGTTATTAATATTCCTGAAGATAAGGATCAATACAGTTCTGATTATTGGATAAAAAAAGGAAATACATGTGCTAAAAATCTAAATTGGCAAGGTGCATTTAATTGTTACCAAGAGGCAACTTGTTATAATTGCAGTGAAAATCAATTATACTACTGTTATAATCAAATGGCTGATCTGTTGGATAGTAGCATAGATAAAAAATATTATTTAGCTAAAATATGGAATTTAAAAACTGTAAAAAAAACAAAAAAGGATTACTTACGTTATATTTTTATTAATATTAGTCTTTTTATAGAAAAATATCCTTTATTGTTTATAATTCTGGTTTTATTGGTGAGTTTTTATAATAAAATAAAGCTCTCTTGAATAAAGGGAGTCTAAAAATATATAAATATATAAAAAATAAGTTAATGGGGAGGGCTTATTTTATGGGATTTAGTTTTAGAAAAAGTGTTAGTCTTGGTAAAGGATTAAGAATGAATATTAGTAAATCAGGTGTTGGGTTTAGTGCTGGAGGAAAAGGTTTAAGAGTAAGTACTAGCTCAAGAGGTACAAGATTAAGTGCTGGGTATGGTGGATTAAGGTATAGTACAAAAATTGGAGGTTCTTCAAAAAGAAAAAATAATGATGAAGAAATAACACTTCCACATTTTTTTGCAAGTTCTCTTATTTTATTTATTTTAAGTGTCTTTTTAAAAATTAAAGGATTTAGTTTTTTTGGAATGCTAACATGGTTTATAGTTATGAATTTTATTTTTACAATAGGTAGTTTTATCATATTATATTCTAGGAAAAAGAAAGAAAATGAAAATATCAAAGAAAATTTTGATTATGAATTTAATGATGTTCCTTTAGAAAATGAAATTTTAGAAAAGATTAAAAATAGTGGAGAGAATGGAATATTACAAACTGAACTACTAAAGTATTATTTTACTAATAGCCCAAGTAAAAGTACATTATATCAAGCTATTAGAAATTTAGAAGATAATTTTGAAATAAGAAAAGAAAAAGAAGGAAGGACTTACAGAATTTTTATTAGATGAAGATAGAATTAAGATAAATAATGAATTTAGTTTATTATTTATAATTTTAGCTTTATTAGTAAGTTTTTATAGTAATTTAAAGCTCTCTTGAATAAAGGGAGTTTTGTTATAGAGGAGTTAAAATGAAGAAAATAATAGTATTACTTTTAGTTGCTATTAGTGTGATGTGTATTGCAGGGGAGATGGTATATGTTACTCCAAAGGGGAAGAAATACCATTCGACTAGGTCATGCAAAACTTTAGCTAAAAGCAAAAAAGTAATAGAGATTAATATAAAAAACGTAGGAAACAGACAACCTTGCAAGGTATGTTATTAAAATATAAATTTTAATATACTAACATTAGTAATAAAAAGGATAGATATGCTAAAAGAAATAACTACAAATTTTTTACAAAATAATTGGATTCTATTTTTAACAACAACTTTTACAATAATAGGATTTCCTTTAAGTTTTTATTTTTATTTTAAATCTAAAAAAGAAAAATCTTTAAAATTTGAAATAAAAAGTAATAATATTTTTAAAAATTTTGAAAGTATTATACAAAATGTAAAAGTTACTTGTGAAGATAAAAATATTTCTACTTTAACTATTACTCGCATTTTAATGTGGTGTGATGGTAAAGAAACTATTTATGATAAAGATATTGCTACTCAAATGCCTTTAATTATAAAAAGCAAGGAAGGTAAAGATATTTTAGAAGCTAAAATTGAATCTTTCAATAATCAAACCAATAATATTACTTTAGAAAAATTAGAAAATAATATTTATAAAATTAATTTTGAATACTTAGATAATAAAGATGGATTTATCATTCAAGTGGTTCATACTGGAAATAGTTCAAAAGATATTATATTAACTGGAAAAATTAAAGGAATGAAAGGAATTATAGAAAAAAGACAATCAAGAAACACTAAAATTTTAAATAAAATTTTAGATAACAAGTTTTTTATTTTTTTTGCTATCAAAGGATTTCCTTATCTTATTCTTATTTTATCATCAATAGCAATAATTGCTTATATGTATTTGTTACTTTTTAAAAATAAAGAATTTGAAGAAGAAAAAATTTTATTTCATAGTCTTTTCGTAGCATATCTTTTTCTTTTTTTATCAAGTGTAAAAACATTAATGGAAAGAAAAAAAATACCAAAAGAATTTCAAGATTTTTAACATGATATTATTGTAATTTTTGAAAGATAATAAATCATAACATTAATAAAGCAGGGATAATCCCTGCTATTTTTCTTATTTATGGCTTAATAAATGCTCTTCGATAATTTTCAGTTTATCTTTTATTTCACCAATATTTTTAAATAATGTTTTTGTACTTTCTTCTCTCAGTTGCTGTGTGTATTTATGTGTTGTTTGGCAATCTTCTTTATCAACTTTTTTGTCAAGCTGTGTTGTGACATATTTGTGATAAGCGAATATTGTTCCAGCAATTTTTAAAAATAACTCAAGATTTTCTGTCATTCTGTCCCCCTATTTTGCTTTTTTATCAAGATGTTTTTTACCTAGTATTACACTGCCAAGTCCAAGTACCAAATAAGTTAACTCCTCAGGAACTGGCTGAACATATATCATTTTACCTGTAAAAGCAGCGAGATATGGCACAAGTATATGTTGATTGATGATAAGTAAGGAATAAACATAAAATAGATGCAATATTCCACCTCTTTCCAACAATCCTGAAAAGGCTGATATCCGTTGTTTTTCTACATCTGCCATAATTTCTGTTATTTTTGCATCATCGCCAATATGTTTTTTTAAAAGCTCAGGCAAAAACTGCTTAACCATGCTAAAAACCCATTTGTGCATACTATATCACCCCCTTACGACATTCTTTTTATGTTGTTGTATCGTCTTTTCACGTCTTGTGGGTGTTCCTTGCCCCATTTCGTCTGATTAAGTTTGAAATTCAGAATATTTTCGCAAGTTGCGAATTTTAATGTTTTCAAATATTTGTGCATCTTGCCGTTATAAGATAAATTGAATTGGTTGTGATAGTCGACAAGATGAATGAAAGTTTCTTCACTTTCGACCTCTAAATCAGAAAGAATGCCCCCGACATACTTAATCATATTTTTTATATGTTGTAAGTCATAGTCATCTATCTCTTTTTTATGCTCTCTCAGCTTATTATTAAGCTCTGTGACATCTTTTTCAAGTCTTAGTAATGTATTTATATCCTCAGCAGTAAAACCGCACTTATTTCGCAAGAATTGCGAAACAAAAGGATTGTTCGAAACATCAAATTGAGAACGCCCAAAGCTGTACCCTGAGTTTCCGCCTGATGCTCTACTAAAACGATAAGCCACAGACAGATTGCCTGATATTTCATTCATGGCGATTGCGTCCATGACCTTGTGTGCGTCTATCTTTTCAGCAATTTCTTTTATTTTCATGCTCCACCTCTTAATATCTGCTTGTTTTCTTCTTTTGTCTTGGTTGTATTATGTCAAGAATTGCCGAGGCTTGTTTCTTGCTTAGTTCCGTGATAGTGCTTACCCCGTATTTTTTCAGCTCGTTCTCGACAAGGTCTTCAACCTCTCGGCTTTCCATTTTATCCCTCAAAAATGCCATTTGATTGCGAGTTATTCCCTCATCAGCAGGCAATGCTTGTGCGTATTTGTCAATATTCAACTCCAAAGCATTCACCAAGTATAAAATGACAGCCTTTTTGTAGTTCTTAATGACCGAGGATATAAATTCATTATTCGGCATAAGAATAATGATATTTTCTTCCATTTCCTCGGTCATTGTTGCTATTTTTATTTTAAATAACACTTTTGAAAACTGTTCTTTAAAGTCAAGTATCTCATACCCATTATTTTTAATTGTGACCCCGTTCTCATTTAATTTTTGAATAATTTTATCGATAACAATGTCAAAAGTATCGTCATTGTTTACAAAATAAGTGATGTTGCTCTTAACATTTGTCAGTATCTCCTTAATAGTTCCCATTTTATGCGATATTGTATTCCTCTTCTACAAATTCCATTAACCAATGAGGGTTGCCAACTCTTTGTCCGAATGCTCTAAGCTCTTTTTTGCCTGTCTTTTCTTGTGTCTTAGGGTCAACGATTTCAACTTCCACAAGTTTAAGCACGCACTCGTATTTGTCCTGTGTTCCCTCTAAAAACTTTCTGTCAAGGCTTTCACCCTCTTTTATTTCTGTAACTCTTCTTGAAATTTCATCAGTTATTATTATTTTTCTTTCTTTTGCGTCTACTACGAACATTTATATCCACTCTCCTTTTGTTTCCTTTGATGTCAATGTAAAATTTATCTTTAAGAGGTACAAGGTATTTTTCTCTTAATCTGTAACTGTCGCAGAACTTCAACCACCCTTTATATGAATTGATAGCACTGTTCTCTGAGTTTGTCAGAATTGTTTTATCTCTAAGTGGTATCAATTTTCTTTTCATTTGTTTTAAACCCCTTTTTCTTAAGAGTATAAAATCACCGAAAAATCTATACCCGAGAAAATCTACGCCCCGCACTCTTGTTGGAAAAATCTGATAATTCTCTTTTATTTTAAGATTAAGCACCGCCCCTGCTATTTCTGTGACCTCTTTCAATATTTTTCTCAGTTCTTCCTTTGAACTTCCAAAGATGACTATATCATCGCAGTACCTGAAATAGTATTTACCTTTCAGTTTTTCTTTAACATAATGGTCTAATTGTGAAAGATATAGGTTGCCAGCCCATTGCGACCACAAGCTCCCTATTGGTTGCCCCTTAGCACCCATACTGAAAATTATTATACTGATGAGCCTCAACAACTTCTTATCTTTTATTTTTGTTTTTACAATCTCAAAAAGAATTTCATTGTCGATGCTTGGATAATACTTTTTCATGTCTAGTTTTAAGCAGTATTTCGTGCCTTGAGGGTCTTTTCTTAAAGCATTCTTTACTCTTCTAGCTCCAAAGTGCAAGCCTCTTTCTTCGATGCTGGCATATGTGTCTAATATCAAACTTTTTAAAAATCTGTCTTCTATCTGCAACATAATTGCCCACTGCACGATGCGATGAGGGTAATAAGAAAGTTTTAAAATCTCCCTTTCTTTTCCCTTATCAATTATAATTTCTCTTTTATAGTCGCTTGAATTTATATAATAAAATTCATTTGCAAGTATAAAGTGCAGGTTTTTCAGATATTCCTCAGTGTTCTCATTAACTTCTTTGACTTCAATGTATCTGCCTTTCTTTTTTCTTGCTCTCAAATGAGCATTTAAAAGATTTTCATAAGATACTATTTTATCGTAAATGTTTCCTATCCTTTTCATTTTTGTGTATTCCTTTGTTGTTTTTGGTGTTGACATGGTTGTCTTATGAATATTTAATGAACTTTCGCATATGCTACTAATACATTTGTCAACTAATTCTTTTGTTTTGCCAAGAGGCAGGGTCGAATATCTACAATGGGGTGTAACAAAAATAAGACTAAGTGAGTGCCGATATTCGAATTCGAATTCGAAGTGACATTATCGCAATTCCAATACGCAAGCCCTGCATTCGACGCATTATTCCAATTCGCCCCAGCAAGTCGTGTGTATTTTAATCGGCAAATATTCAACCCATATTTTTAAAAATTAAATTCCCGCTTTGCTCTGCTTTTTGTGCTGTTCCGCTTATTGCTGAGCATAAGACAAGCGAGCGCCGACAGCCGAATACGAATGCGAAGCGACATAAGCGCAATGCCAAGCCGCAAGCCCCGCAGTCGACGCATCATTCCAATGCGCCCCAGCAAGCACGATATTTTCTTCTCCACTATCGTGTGAATAGAAATAATCACAGTAGTAAGTGCTTTCACTTCCACCTGCAACTTTAGGTATGAATGTCCACTCTAAGCCGTTAGGGTATTCCATATCTGTTAAATATCCATTTGTCACTTTGTCTGATAAATCTTTCGCAAAAAGTGTCATTGAGCTTATAGTGTCCATTTTTGAGTGTTCGTTTGTATAGTGCCACCCTTTGTCAGTCACCATGATACCTGATAAAAACTCCCACACATTACCCCATAAGTCTTCAATACCTCTGTATCTTACAGACGATTTACCGTTACCGTTTCCGCCGTCAACGTAACCGCTACGGTCACCCAATGAATTTGACTGACCTGTTTTTCTAATATCAGGGTTTGTTGTAAGTCCTTCTTCCCATGTCATGTCTACAATACCACGACCGCAAGCCTCTTGGCTGTTAAGAGTTCCGAACTCAGTATAAAACAATAGCATTATCGCCCAACGTTCAAAAGCTGATGCAATCCCGAAATTTATATTTCTTCCCTGTCTTGCTAAATCTTGGAATGATGATTTTGTTTTGCTTACTGTTGGTAAAACTCCTGATATACTTCTTAATTTTCCGCTTTGTTCATATCCTTTGTAAGCCCCCCATAAAAAGTATGGTCTGACTTGTCCGTTTGCCATTCTGAAAGCTGGGTGAACAAAAAAGCCTGCTTTTCCATTACTTCCGTATAAATCTGGTATCGTATCATCAATTTCAAATTTTGGTTTTCCATTTGATTGTCTTGTAACTCTTATGTAGAACGCTGGTATCTTTACCATAACATCGCCGTCTGTTCCTGTAAGGTTTGACGGTGAGCCGTCAGCTTTCTTTGTCCAATCTGTTTTATTAAGTTTATATTTTAAAGCCATTGTTGTTGTATCGCATACCCACCCACCAATGTTGCTGTATATTGGGTGATTGTCAAAAGGTGATGAGTATAACTGTGATTTATGCGGTAACTGTGCTTTTGTGTTTTCTCTATAATTTGCCATTTTATAAGCCCCCTTAATAATTTATTTTTCTTAAATTAGGATTTCTTTGCGTATCGTGTGAATGAATAGGTATATCGACTTGTGTTTTATTTATCACAGCACTTGAGTTGTCCTGTGCTGTTGTCAATGTCTTATTCAATGTCGGTGTATTTGTGTTAGGAATTTCAATGCAAACTGTATAATTTATAGTGTTCATCTCGAATACAACAGTTGAGTTTGTTCTTACTACTCTGTTGCTGTCTTCTACTGCAAACCCTATCATTTTATTATCCCCATTGTCTGTGAAATTAAATTCTTTCTCAGCTCCACCATACACCCTGAAAAATTTCTTTATATTTGATGCTTGTTCGCCTTTGCTCAAGCTAGGGCTTGAGTTTGCCCCTTTGTCCTCTGATGTCATCTCTTTCGTCAGACTTGGGTTTGCTATATTCGGAATAAGAAAAGCGATTGTATTGCTCGGCTTATCAGGTATTGTGACGCTGACAGTCGTTGTGTCAGTTTTATAATAAATATCACCATCATAATATTTGACACTTGGGTCATAATATCCTCGGTAGCTGTCACCGATAAGAGTTTCAAGGTCTTCAATCGTTAATCTTTCCAAAAGTTCCTGCAACTTGGCATCAATTTCGTTCTCAGTGTAATATCTGTCATCGTGATTGTGGGCAAAATCTGTGATTTCACCTTTTTTATGACTGTGTTTACCAAGAGAAATACGCCCGCTTGCGTCAACATCAATGCCTGTCCCGATTAAAACTCTACCCAAGACAGATGCAGATGCTTTTTTGATGATTTCATCATTTAAGTTTTTCGCAGTTCCTGAGTAACCGCCTCTTTCAAGTTTGTTGGCATCAGATTTTTTTGCATTCTTGTCTATAAGTTGAAAGTTCTCGACAAGGTCTGAAATATATATGACCCTGTTTTCGTCGGGTAAAATCAATTTTAAAAACTCGCTCAGTGTGTAATTATCTCCGCTAGCAAGTAAAGAAACATCGTCTTTTCCCACTTTATACCCCCTTTTTTTCTCTTAATTCTTTCCAAGTAAATTTGTTATTGACTTGCCCCCAACGGCGAGGCAGTAACATACCCCAAGTTCTATACATAAAACTGTATTCTACGGGTAAATGTGCGGGCTTTGTTTCATCAATAACATATTTCAAGGTGCTAAGGTCATCAGGTATTCCGACAACAGACACGAACTTTATTTGAATAGTAGCGTCAACGAAAGTGACCTTTACAGCTCCATTTCTCCAACTGTTCGCTACTGTCTGCAATAGCTCCACGTCACACTTGCCTGATGCTTTCCATCTTGCCTCGATTTCAATTCTTTTTGCCTCAATGGTTTTTGCCTTAGTCTTATATGCTAGCTCTTTCTCAAGAGCCTCAATCTTTTCAAGTGACATTGTCGAGAATAGATATTCTTTTTTTAAAAGTATCAATTTTCTTTCAATTCTGTCAAATTCAGTCCCTACGCTTTCAAGTACAGCATTGATGTAAGGGTCTTTTCTGAAAAGTTTGTGAATGTTGCTGATTAAATTATCCTTTGTGTTCATTTACAATCAGCCCCTTTAATATGGCGACCTCTTCCTCTCCGACAGAGATGCTTGCTGTTCCACCGTTGACTGTTAAATTTGTCCATTCAACGACCCCTGATGTTGCCAGCACGGCATTTGCAATTAACGAATAAGAAACATAATCTTTCTCAAAAGCGATACTTTGTAAAAACTTTTTGATGCTTTCTTCTATCTCTTTTTTTAATGTTTCAAGGTCAGTCGCTCCCTCTTTTATGAGGGTGACGCTTACATTTATGTCTTTTGCGGTTGCGGATTTAACAGTGCAATATGCACCGATAGGGGCTTCACCATACCCAGCTCCCCAAGTTTCATTGTGATTGCCCATTGGGTCAATGTAGTTTTGTGTTTTTTTCACAAGTTCTGAACTCGCAGGTTGTTGGTTGTCGTCAATGATTACGACTTTGACGGTGTTTCTTCCGTTCCACAGCGGGAAAATCCGAGAGTTCCCGACCCCCTCGACAGCTCTTGCCCATTGCTTATAATGATAAATGTTCCCGCTTGTCGCTGGGGTTTGAACTGCAATGATGTATCTTTCTAATAAAGACACGTCTGTTTCGGCATCAAATCCGTCATATGTCTGTTTCTCATTATTTACAAATTTAATACCTTGTATTGTGACAGGCATAAGGGTAATTGCTCCAGCTCCTACATTCCCGCTTTTCCCTGCGACGACAGCTTGTATTTTAACTTTTCCGACATTTACAATCTTGACAGTTTCAACAGCCTCAAATTGAATTGCGTTCGGAGTTTCAAAAATATTGCCCTTTGTAACAGTTCCGTTTCCTGTGACTGTTATTTCTCCGATTGCAAATGTGGCTTTTTTTCTGTTCAACCCTTTAAGTTGAAAAACTCTTTTTTCAAGTTCTTCGTCCGTCAGAGTTTCGATGTCGAAGTATTCCCAAAGTGCTTGAATTTGTTTTTCATACAGCTGTGCCTCGATGGCAACGCTGGCGTTTAAGTCTCGCGTAAATGTCCCGACATCTTTCAAATAGTCATCAGGTATATTGTTCAAAAGAGATTGCAATATCTGCTCTTTTGTTCTTGCTGTGTAGTTAGACATTCATTTGCACCTCGCTTTCAATTTCTTCACCCTCAACTATGACTGTAACAGTTATAGTCAAGGTATTAAAGCCTTTTTCAACTTCAATATTTTCAACTTTCTCGACCCATTTATGAGCCTCAATTTTTTCGGTAAGTTCATCTTTTATTTGTGCAATCGTAAAACCTGAGCTGTAAAATTCATGTCCACGCATTTCATAAAGAAAAACGATGCCGAACTTTGTATCTTTATAAACTTTGTATTTCTCAAATTCTGTATTTACCAGCAAGAAAATCCATTGTTTTATCTGCTCTTTCTTTGATGCAATGACGACATTACCGTCTTTTATTACAATTTTTCTTTTTTCAACATCATAAAGAATGTCTTTAAATCCTTTTGAATTTTGTTCGACTTGAGTTTCTGATGCTGAAATGTTGCTAATACTTTCAGGGAATATATTCATTTTTATTCTCCTTTATAGCTTAATGCTTTTACTTGTTTACCTATTTTTCTTACTTTGTAGTCAACAAACCACATTTGACCATTTTCAGATGGGGTTACTTTTACTAAGTCCCCTTTTATAAGAGTACAAGTATTGACAAAAGTTCCTTGTGCTTTATATGTTCCTTTACCAGCAAGTTTTGGAATTGGGTGTGCTGGATGATTAGGAACAGGTTTAGATTCAGTTGTATTGTCAAAACTGTACTCTGTAATTTCTCCCTCAAGTTTATATTGCCTTGTATAGTCATCAAAAAGCCTGTCATTCATATACAGCATTCTTGGGTATAAAATTACTCTTCCACTAAGTATACTAATAGTTAGTTCAGGAGGAGCTTTAATCACAGTTCCAATACATGATTGAAATTCTTTTCCTTTATTAAGACTTTTAAAATATTTAGCAACAAAATTTGAGTTATCTTTCATAATATTCCACCTCTAAATTAACTAAATGTTCATTATTTTTCCAAATATGAGAACAATTTTTTATTAAATAAGTACCTTGAATTGAATATTCAGAATCATCTAAGTTTATAATTCTTCCTGCTTTAAATTCATCATTTCCAAATCCTTGAAAATTTACAGTTTTAAAAACTTTATTTAATTCTTTTAATTTAGTCTTTGCAATATTACGTACCTTTGCCTCATCTTCATCAGGATCTACATTTATAATTTCTTGTAAACTTCCATATTTTTTCATATTTTCATTATCTTGGGCAGTTGCTAATATTTCGCTTTCTTCTTGCTCATTTGATATTACAAGCACTTTATTTTTCATATTCATAATACTTTCAGTTGCTGTTTTTTCTGAAGTTTCTATATATTCAAGTTCAACTGATATTTCTTTAAAAGGGACAATATTAAAAACATTATTTTCAAATTCTATTATATATTTAATACCAAGTTCATTATTTGCTTGTTTTAAAATATCATCTATTATTTCTGCAATAGTATTGCTATTATATGTTTTTGAAATAGATGTTGCTATAGATGAAATTTTTCCAATAGGAGCATTTACTTCTTGCAATAATTGCCTAATTGCATCACTTGCTGAAATTTCCTCAAATTGTTTAATGACTTTATTTTTATTTAAATAAAAACAAAAATCTAAACACTTAATATTTTTATTGAATTTTGAAATGGATATATCTAAAATAATACCTTTAAAGAGCTCTTTTTCATTATTTAATATAACTACATCACCAACTTTTATATCTTCACAAAATTTAAAAGTTGAATCATAAAAATTTTTAGCTACATCAAAAGTTAATGAAGCTCCAAGAGTGTCTAAAGATGTATTCAAATTAATATTTCCTACAAATTCAGTTATATCATTACCAGCAACTATAATTTGCATATTACCCTCCTTTAGGTTTTGTTTTTGCTCTATATTCTAATAAAGTTATATCAAATTCAATATCACCATTAATTTTTTTATAATATTCAAAAGTAGAAATACAACAACTTATTACAAAAGTATTTTCAACACTTACAACAGTTAATAATAATACCGTTTCACGATGTTCTTTGATAAACTTAATGCAATCTGGAGCAAGAGTTGTATAAAAAGGTAACCATCTATATAATTTATGAGGAAAAAAAGATTGAATTTTAATTTCACGTAGACTTTCTTTTCCTATAAGTGTTAGTGTATTTCCTGTAGATGTATTAAAATTTTCAATATTTAATTTTGTTCCAAAATGAATATTTTCAGGATTGATATAAGGAAATTTAAAAACTTTTTTTCTATCTGGTGTAGATAACCATACTTCCATATTTTCCTCCTTTATGTTACATTTTGCATGTTATATTTAACTACTTCAGCAAATGCAGACATTACTCTTTCTTTAAACTCTTCATAACCATATACATCTCCCTCAACTTTAATTGTAATATTAGGTGGCAAATTTGTAATCTCTCTACTATTTTTTAAATTTGTAGAGTTTTTAGGGGTTGTTGGAAATGTTGAAGTAGTTGAAATTTTTCTAAAATATTCTTTTGGATTTTTTTCAATTTCTCTTAATTGATCCTCAGTTAAAGTATCAGGATCTTCAATATTTTCTACAATATTAATATTTTTTTCTTCATCACTACCAAAAAAGGTTTTAATTTTATTCCAAACTTTTCCTACAACATCAGATAATGCTTTAAATAATTTCATTAAAGAAATAATAGGGAAACAAAGAGAAAGTATTGTCTGAGCCCAATCAGGCATACTTTCAAAAAATTCCATAAACTTTTTCCAACAAAATGCAACCCAATAAATGACAAACTTTATAGCTTTAATCAATAACCAAATAACACCTACTATTGTTATAATTGCTAGAACTATTGGATTTGCAGATAAAAGTGTCATAATTATTTGTAGGGCTGTCATAGTGGCTGAAAGAAACATAACAGTTTTTGCAGCTAAATAAAAGAAAGTAGCAAGTTCTAAAACCAGTTTTATTGTCTCCCAATTTTCTTTAATATAATAAAAAACTTTTGTTACTGCTTCAATAGCTTGGTACATTCCTTGAGTGAATTTTTCAGCTATATATTCTAAAGTTCCATCTTGCTGCCATTTAGTAAGTAAACTAGCAATTTCTTGTAATTTTTGCTTTAAAAGGTCTAAAGCAGAGCCTGATTTTATTATTCCATTTTCCATACCAAAGATCTTTGCTAAACTATCTGCTGTAACCCCTGTTATTGTACTCCATAGTCCTTTTACAGTTTTAGAAAGCTTATCAGCTCCTCCGTCGAATTTTTCAGTCATAATAGCTTCAAGAACAGTTTGGACATCTTTTTCACGCCCTTTTCTTATCTCTCCAGATTTTTTAAAAATACGATTTTTACCAAACATTTTATTAGCTTTAGCAATTATTTGCTCTTTATCTATTCCAAACTCTTCTATACCTTGGTACTCTCCTTTAGTCAGAACATCAATAACTGCTCCTGTTGCTTGTTCAAGTTCTTTATTAGTAGCTCCTGCCATATCAGCTACTCTACGTAGCCATTTCTCAGAACTCACTCCATAAGCTTCCATAGCAGTTGTTGCTTGAATAGTTTCCTGTGAAGTAAAAGGAGTAGCATTAGAAAAGTCTACAGCCATTTTCATTAATTTCCCAGCTTTTTGAGTATCTTTAGTTGCTGTTTCTAATTGTGATCTATATGCTTCAAGATTAAAAGAAGTTTCAAGACCCGTTTTTATAGCAAAACCACCAGCAGCTGTTGCAGCTCCAGTTCCCCATTTAGCAACTTGCATAATAGCACCATCAATGGAACTAATTACACTTTTGCCCCATTCTTTAGCAGATTTCTTAGCATCTTCAAAAGCTTTTTTATTCTTAACTAAAGTTGAACTTAAAGAGCTTATTTTGCTTTTAGCTTCTTTTGCAGCTTGTTGTGCTTTGTCAATTCTATTCTCATATTTTTTGATATTTGCTTCAGCAATTTTTACAGCAGTACTATTTTGGATAATTTCATTTTTTAATTTTTCTAGTGCTGGTTTTTGTGCCTTTATAGCATCTGTATTTTGCTTTTGTTCTGCTTTTAAATCAGAAATTCTTTTTTTAGCTTCTCTATAAGCAGTTAATGAATTAGTATAAGCTTCTTTTAATTTTTTTACTTCTACTTCTTGAACTTTGACAGCCTCTGAGTTATTTCCATGTTCTGCTTTTAAATTCTTTAATGATGCTTGAGCAGACTTTAATGCAATTTGATTGATACTATATTCTTGTTGAAGTTCTGCTAATGATGTTTTATGTTTAATGAGTGTTTCTGAAATACTCTTATTTCTTTCTTCTAGTTTTTTAACAGTATTAATTGCATTTTGATAAACTGATGAACCTTTTAAAACTGATTTTGCAACATTTTCACTAGCTTTTTTAGCTTTCTCTAATGCTACTACTGCATTTTTTTGTGCTTGATCATATTTTTTTAATTCTTCTTTAACGCTTTCTGCTTCTTGTTGCATCTTCCCCATTGATGTTATTGCAGGGGAGATATTTTTTGAGATATTATCAGTTAAAGATAATATTGTATGAATAACTCTTGAAATTTTAATCACCCCCTAGTTCTTGCAAGCACCTTTAATTTTTCTGTATCATATTCAATCCGCTCTTTAATATTTTTATTCATAGACATAATAAAGAATGCTTTTTCTATTTCATTAAGATTTAAAAGATAATCTAATTTAAAACCTTTGTCGAGATAGTAAGTTACCCAACTTAGAGCACCTGGATATCTACTATCTCCAATTAGTTTTTTAATTCTTCTTGAATCTCTTCAACTTCTTTTTTTCCATTAAAAGCTTCATATAATTTTGTTGCTAAATTTATTACTTCATTTTGTCCCAATATACATAAAGGGATATCTTCAAAAGCATAATTTTTATATAAATTTCTAATTTCTTCAGCTCTCATATAAGAACAAGAATGATAAATAAATTCACTAGCAGCCTTTGAAAAATCAATCATATTTATATTTTCTGTTTTTAGTTTTTCTGTTGCTGTTTCAGATAAATTAATATCTTTTATAGCACCAAGCATTCCATTAGAGAATTTTAAAAATTTATTTTCACTAGGTCTTTGAAACTCAATATCTCCAAAATCTGGAACATTTAAAACTATGATTTTTATTTTTTTATCTTCCTTTTCTCTTGTTTTTGCAATAAATTCTTCAAGTGTAATTGTCATTTCTTAAATCCTCCTTTAAAATACAAGGGGTAATACCCCTTGTAGAAATTATTCTAGTATTTCTGCACTTTCAGCTTGTCCATTTAACTCAATTTCTTGAACCTTATGTTTTTCAAAATCAATTAAAGTTTGTTCATCAAATGTTACTCCATCACATCTTACACGTCTTCTAGAAGAATCAGCTATATTACTGTTTGATGCAATTAAAGAGATATCTTCATTCAAATTAAACATATCAATGTCATATTCCTCTCCATTACTTCTAAAACTAGCAGATATTTCATAATTTTCAGATACAGGTACTCTTATAAATCCATTCCCTGTTGGTGCTGGAATCTCTTCATAGTTAATTTTTTTTGTAATTTTACATTTTGAACAAGTACCAATTAAAACACCAGCAATCCATAATTCTCCTTTATTTCCATTAAAAAAATCAGTTCTTTTTGATGCCATTTATTGCCTCCTTTTACATATATATTGGCAAAGTAAATTCTTCCATAATGCCAGATATTTTAATTTTTGATTTTAAAAACACATTAGTTCCAACTGTCATTTGACGCACTTTTAAGTCGTCCCACCCATCAACAATATCTTGTCCATATTTAGGATAATTTTCAATTCTTTGTTTTTCTACATCTACCATAGAAATATTTTCAAAATTTGGATCTAAAATATAGTTTCTAGCAAGTTCTTTATAATATCCATTTATGGCAGAAATAAGTAACATTTGATTATTTAAAATATTAGGATATTTACCTTTATAACTTCTGTTCCAAGTTTCTAAAACATCACAATAAATTAGGTCCATTTTTTCTATAGTATTTATGTGACACATTGCTTCAGTAACATCTTGCCCAGTAGTTGCAAGTGAGTTAACAGCTCTAGCTACTTTTACTATCCCTTCATCATTTATTAATATAAATTCTCCAGCTCCAATCTTAGTTTCAACCTCATCAGGTTCTATAACGCTTTTAAACTTTGTTAATTCAAAGGCTATTGCTGACATATTAATTGAAATACCTGCTAAAAATCCAAGTAAATAAGGAATAATAAGATTTCCTGTAACTTCTCCCCTTTTTTCATCTGCCCAAGTTACTTTTTCATTTGTAAAGTTTACAATATGCATATCGTCTGCTCCAACCTCTTTATGAGCAATAACTTTATATCTTTTATAGTCATTTTTATTTTTAGCTTTTACCCAAGTTACAAGAGATTTTTGTATAGTTGCATCTGTTGTTCCTATCCAACAGTTTCTAGGGATTATTCCACCTATTTTTTTTAGAGTGTCTTCAGTGTTTCCTTCTGTTGTAATTTTAAAGACATATAGTTTCAAAGGTGTTCCTTCAAAGGCATCTTTTATAAGTTGTTGATTTTCAGAAGTAAATTTTTTTTGTTCATCAGCCCCAAAGTCTTCAATAGTTTTATAATATTTTGTAGGTACACCTTCAGTATCATCTTTTAAAATAAGAGCAGCAGCTCCTCTTGTTCCTCTTTTTATAGCACTTGCTCCAATACCTTTGAAAATAATATCAATTTTTGGTAATCCTATGCTTGTAGCCATTTTTTCCCTCCTTTAGTTAGAATTTTGTATTATGTGAGATTTCTTGCATTACTTCGTGAGTTATTTCATCATATTCTTCAAAAACATATGCTTCAAAATCAAAATGTAATGTTTTATCAATAATAGAAGTATTATATTCAGTTATATTAGCATAAACTCCATCTTTTAACTTTATAACATTAGCTTGAGCAAATACTTTTATTAATTCATCTTGTTTTTCTAAGAGCTCTATAATATTATCAGTGTCATTTTTGGGAAAATATACAACTCTTATTGTTATATCTTTTTCTAAAAACTTTTGCATATAATCATTTGAAATTATATTGTCAAATTTTATATAGAAAGTTTCTCTAGTAAAATTCTCTGTAATATCTTGGCTACTTACTTTGTTTTTAAAGTTTGTTTTTAAAAAATTAGAAAATACTGCTAATGTTTCTCTTATTGTTAGCATTTTTGCTCCTTAAAAACCATTTTTTTTATATAATTCATCTAAATATTCATCAACTGCATTTGTAAAATCTTCCTCAAAACTTTTCTTAGCTTCCTCAAAGACGTAAGTACCATTTTTAAAGCCTTTAATTTCACCTGATTTAGTAACAATCTTATGTCCATATTCAATTAAATGGGCATGTGGAGCTGTTGAATATACCCGAGAAGAAAAATTCCCATTAAATTCATATACTTTTCCTGATTTTATACTTTTTAAATAGTTACCAGTTTTTTCTTTTACTTTGCTCCTAGCAACTTTTTCAGTTCTTTTTTTTAATTTCACTCCTTGCTTTTTTAAAAACTTTTTTGTTTCTGGACTTTTTAAATCTTTTCCTAAACGTAACAAGTCTTTTTCAAAATCTTTAAATGAGTTCATTTATTCCATCACCATACAAGTGTAGACTTCAATATATCCTTTACTATCATAATTTGGTAAAACATATAAGACTTCATGTTTAATACCATTGTAGACAATATAGTCTGATTTTTTTATATCTGTTTTTCTCATAATTACTTTTGATTTAGCTTCAGCTTTTTCTGTATCAGCTTGCCCATTTTTTTCAAATGTACTAACAGGAATTATATCAGCCCACAATTTTTTTATAAAAATGGGCTTAGTTATTTCCCCAATATCAGTTTCAACTTTTTCACGACGCCATAATTCAATTCTATTACGTAAACGGCTTGCTAAAGTTCTCATAAGATCTCACCTTTTTAATTTATTATTCATTAACTACACCAGCTCTCAATCTAGTATAAATACAGCTCAAAATGTTGTTAGGTTTAAAACCTACATCAGTTGATGCTCTGTTTTCATATCTATCAGCTATAATTATTAACATTGCAATATTGTAAGTTTCAGAATTCCCATTTTCATTAAATTTTACTCCTGTGGCATCTTCTATCTCTTCTCTAGCATACTCTGCAAAGAGTTGGATGAGAGTATCATCCTCATTAGAATCAACTCTCAAATATTCTTTTATTTCTTCTAAGCCTAATACTTTCATTGCCCTCCCCTTTTCTGATTGTATTATTTTATAGTTATAATAAAAAATCCCCAAATGAATATCATCTGAGGATTTATAAAAACTATTTAATTGTTAAGAATTTATCTCATTTTCTTTATCTTGATTTGCTTGTATTCCTAATGATGTAAGGATTTCATGTATCTTTAATCTTCCTTTTTGTGTCCAATAAGTAGAAACATTTGTTTTATCTAATCCAAAAACAGTTTTATAGGAATAAGTTTTACTTTGAGTATATCCCTTTCCTAGATATTTTTTACACAATAACCATTGCCCACCTATTTTTTTAATAACTCCCTTTTCATGTAGCACTTTATTTAACTCTGCTCCTGTCATTCCATAATCAGCAGCAATCTGTGATATAGCAAGAGCATCTGGTGAAGATAAAATAGTATCAACATAATCTTTTATAGGTTTAAACTCTGCTATTTGCTGGTCTTTTATTTGGTTATCTCTTTTTAAAACATCAACTTTCTTTTCTAATCTTTTAATAGCTTTCTGAGCAACTAAAACAGCTTTTGCCATTATAGTTGTTTCATCATCTTCATCATTTGTAACGATATACCCACCATTTTTTCTAATTTCTGGAAGTATCTCATCACATACAAGGTCTTGAAATTTTCTAGCAGTTTCATTATTAGCTTTCATACATAACTTATAGAAAATATTTTCAGGGATAAATTCTTCTTTTCTTTCCGTGCACACAAGTGTGTACGATAAATCGTTCAAGTATCCCTCTACCCTTTTCCATCTTATTACTTCGTTGCCACTAGTGGCTACGGTGGTAAACCCCAATCCTCTAGCTACATCTTCAAGATTTAAAAAAGCTGTTCCCTCTTGATTGATGTATCCTCTTACATTTTTTATAGTTATTAATTCATTCATTATATCATCTCCTATCTAAGCATAATTTTTTATTAAAGAAAGTAGTCCTTTAGGTTCCCAGTTTATATCTACTTCACTTTCAATATTGTATGTAATAGCTCCATAATCAAAATATTGATATTTTACTAAGTCTAAACAAGCTATTAGTTTATCTTCCAAATCTATTGCTAATTTTTTTATATTTTCATCTTCTGAATTTTCAATAATTGCGTTAATATTATCAAATAGATTTTCCTCTAGCTTTCCAAGTTCTGTATTTTGATTTAATCTCTTTACAAATTCCAATATTAATCCTTTAGTTGCTTTTTCCATAGAATTTTCCTCCTAAGTTATAATTGATAACCAAGAGAACTTATGATATAATGGATTTATCAAAGTTCGCTTTGGTGTTGTAGAACGTTGTTACTTTCTCAGGGTAGGCAACGTTCTATTTTTTTATTTGTTTATAAACCTCTTTTAATCCCATTACTAAGACATCAGTTTTTGTAAGATTTAATTTTTCAGTGCATTCTTTTAATAATTGATTCTCATCTTCATTTAATCTTATTTCTAGTCTTATTTTTCTTGGATTAGAAGTAGGTCTACCAGTTCTAGGACTCATTTTATCACCTCACTTACGTCCGTACATATATAATAATATAGTTACGTACAAAAGTCAAGCAATATTTTTTATTTTTCCTTAGGAGGAAAATAAAAAACCTCAGATATTGGTCTGAGGTTTAAGTTATTAAGGAAAATATTTTTTTAAATAAAATTTTTCAAAATCATTTCTACTCATAATGATTACTTTCTCAAAAATTTCGTTATTATATTCTTCCATTTGTTGTTTTAAAGGATAAATATTAGCTAAATTTTTAAATGGTTCTAGCGGATCGTTAACAAGTGTATTTTTTTCTTCGTTATACACTAAGATAAATCTTTTTTTTAACTTTAATAAATTGCATAAATCACATTCAAAAGAATCTTTTTTAAATCCTTTAACTAATCCTATTAATGACTCTGTCATTTTTAATCTAATTCCAAATTTATCTTCTTTTTTATTCAATTTTCCATTTTTAAATTCTATAAAATATAGTGTATTATTTTGAAAGTCTAATCCATCAACAGCAGCTATTTCGTGGATTTTTCCTAATTGATTCCAAATTTTTTTAAGAACTCCTTTATCATAATTAAACATTTTTATATTTTCATCTTCTATCATTGGAGTGTTATTGCAATCGTCTTTTGAAACAATAGATATTGAATTTATATAACTTTTATAATTAGTATTTAGGTAATCATTAACTTCAATTTCTGTTTTCATTAGACATCACTATATTCAACTTGTTTTATAATATCATAAGCTTCAATTAATTTGTTGTAGATAAATCCTAAATCATTTGTTTTGTCAATTAATATTTTTGCTTTTTTATCATTCGAATCAATTAAAGAATAAAATTTTATATTATTTTTATACTTTTCAGAATATACTTTAATCGCTTCTATAAAGTATGGACTGTGAGAATTTAATAAAATTTTCACTCCTAATTTTAAAGAAATAATTGTTAATATTTCAGCATATTTAACTTGCCAATTAGGGTGAAGATGTACTTCTGGTTCATCAATTATTAATATACAATTTTCATTTAATTTTTTATTTTTTAATAACATTTCAATAATACCAAATGTTTTAATTCCATTTGCAGTATTTTTAATCTCTATTTCTTTGCCATCTTTTTTAAAGCTATAACTTTGATTTTTATTATCGAATAAAAACTCTCCTGAAATTATAGTCTCAATTTTTTTTATTATTTCTTCTAGTATTTCTTCTTTTCCTAATATTTCATCTACTATATCGAACTGATTTTTATTAGTTAGGTTATTTTTTAGAACTTTAACTTTACGATTATCACTTGTTTTATCTATACTAAATAATAATCTAAAACTATCGCATATTTCATCTATATAATCTAAGATTAATGGTGATTCTATATAAATAATATTATATTTATTACGAAATTCTTTTGAAGAAAGGGTTGCATATATAATTTTATTATTTTTAAATTTTATTTCCGTTGTATTTCCTTTTTCTTCTAAAACTAAAGAAGAATCTTCTTCTTCTAAAAAAATATTTTTAATTTCTGTTTTAAATTCTCCTTTTAAAGCTTTTTCAAAAGAAATTTTTTTAATATCTTCATAATTTGTTGTTTTAAGTAAAGTAGCTGTGAGTTCTTCTAACTCCTCAATAGCTGTTTTAATTTGTCCTATAATCATTTCCCATTTACTTATTATAGAAGGACTCATTTTTTTACTATCAACATTATTATTTAATTCATTGTAAAAAATTTTTAAATTTTGAATAAAATCATTAGTCTTTTCAAATTCCAAAATTGAACTATTATTTATTTCTTCTGAAATAACTCTTCCTATATTTTCTATAAGTTCTTTATTTGAAAAATTTATATAATCCTTAAAAGGAATTTTTGTTGGAATAATTACACCCTCTTTAATAAAAAATTTTTCATATGCTAATACTCTGTCTTCGTAAGTTTCTAAAAAATTATTAATTCTTGAAAAAGTTTTATTTATTCTACTTGTTATTTTTAAAAGATATTCATTTTCAAAAGTATTTGAAGTATCTACTAAAGAAAATAAAGCTTTCCCTATTGTACTTTTTCCACTATCATTTTCAGCTGCAATTAAAGTTATTCCATCTAATAATAATTCAGCTTTTAATATTAAACCTATATTATTAATTATAAATTTCATAATTTATCTCCTTTTAAATATTTTAATCTATCTATATTTCTAATTATTTAACTTTTATTTTGTAATCCTCTATAAATTCGTATTAAAATCCTAACTCCTGTAATAACCCCAAAGATAGCAGCTATACCAGATAAAAAATTATTCTCAAAAAAACAAATTCCTAAGGAAATAAAAAAAGTTGATATTTCTACTTTGATAGGATCTACCTTATAACCCTTTATAGTTGAATATATAACATATGGAATAGCTAGGCACAGCATAGCAATACCTACATAAAATCTTTCATCTCTATAAGTTTTACAAATCCAGTACCCAACAATACAAGTACTTAAAGCAATTATTGTTGGATTATATTTAAAAAATTTAACATCTTTTTTATAATCTAATTTCATCTTTACCACCTTCTTATAAACACATTATATCATAAAAAGCGTACTAATATTAGTACAGGAATTAAAAAAATTTTTATGATACATATAATTTTAATGAAAATCGCTAAACCACAGAAACAGAGCCTTTCAGAGCATAAAAAAAAGAGAGTTTTCACTCTCTTTTTTCAATTAAGCCCATTTTAAGCCCAATAGGCTTAGTTATTAATCTCAAATTAAGTATTTATGATAGTTTACAAAGTTTTATAAATTATTCCCACTCTATTGTTGCAGGTGGCTTACTAGAGATGTCATAAGTTAATCTGTTAATTCCTTTAACCTCATTTAAAATTCTATTTGAAACTCTTTCTAAGAATTCAAATGGAAGGTGTGACCAAGTAGCAGTCATAAAGTCAATTGTGTTAGCAGATCTTAAAACTGCAGTGTATTCATATGTTCTTTCATCTCCCATAACTCCAACTGATTTAACAGGTAGAAGAACAACGAAAGCTTGGCTAACTTTATTGTAAAGATCAGCAGCTCTTAACTCTTCGATGAATATATCATCAGCTTCTCTTAAAATATCAGCTTTCTCTTTATCGACTTCACCAAGAATTCTAATTCCTAGTCCAGGTCCTGGGAATGGATGTCTATCGATCATGTGATCAGGGATTCCTAACTCTCTTCCAACTTTTCTAACTTCATCTTTGAAAAGTTCTCTTAATGGTTCAAGAAGTTTGAATTTCATATCTTCAGGAAGTCCACCAACATTGTGGTGAGATTTAATAGTCATTGAAGGTCCTTTTACTGACATAGATTCAATAACGTCAGGATAGATAGTTCCTTGAGCTAAGAATTCTACATCTGTAAGTTTTCCAGCTTCTTCATCAAATACTTCGATAAACTCTTTTCCAATTATTTTTCTTTTCTTTTCAGGGTCAGAAACTCCTGCAAGTTTAGAAAGGAATCTTTCTTCAGCATCTATACATTTGATATTCATATGGAAATTTTCACCATAAACTTCCATAACTTTTTTAGCTTCATCTTTTCTTAAAAGTCCAGTATCAACGAAGATACAAGTTAATTGATCTCCAATTGCTTTATGAATAAGAGTAGCAGCAACAGAAGAGTCAACTCCTCCTGAAAGTCCTAGAAGAACTTTTTTATCTCCTACAGTTTCTCTGATACTTTTAATAGTTTCTTCTATGTAGTTACCCATAGACCAGTTTTGCTCACATTTAGCAATATTGAACACAAAGTTTCTTAAAATTTGAGTTCCATATTCAGAGTGAGTAACTTCAGCATGGAATTGGATACAGTAAGAATTAATATCTTTGTTATAAGTTGCAGCTACACAAGAAGTAGTATGTCCAATTTGAACATATCCTGGAGCCATTTTTGTTACATGGTCATTGTGACTCATCCAAACTTTAGAGTTGTTAGGCACTCCTTCAAATAGAGGACTGTCAGGACAGTCGATGATAAGTTCAGCCTTACCAAACTCTTGCTTGTCAGCTCTAGCAACCTCTCCTCCCATTAGGTGAGTAGTTATTTGCATTCCATAGCAAATTCCAAGAACTGGTATACCTTGATAGTATAATTCTTTATCAATAGTAGGAGCTCCTTCAGCATAAACAGAAGCAGGTCCTCCTGAAAGAATTATTCCTTTAGGTTTTCTAGCTAGGATCTTATCTAAAGGTTCAAAATAAGGAACAACTTCAGCATAAACACCCATTTCTCTGACTCTTCTAGCAATCAATTGATTGTATTGAGAACCAAAGTCCAGTATTACAATACTATTTTCTTTCATAAAAACCTCCAATTTAAAATAAAAGGAGCAAAAATGCTCCTTGTTTTACAAAGCTAAAAACAAATATCATTTTCTACAATCATATATCAAATATTAATATTTGCTTTATTTAAGAAATTTTATCATAAAATCTAATCTCTGTCAAAAAAATATTTTTTTAAGAATTTAGCCACACCATTATTATCATTAGTATCAGTGACATAATCAACACTTGCTTTTACTTCTCTAGTGGCATTTCCCATAGCAACTCCATATTTAACAGCTCTAAGCATCTCTATATCATTAGTAGCATCACCAAAGGCAACACACTCTTCAGGAGAGATACCATAAGTTTTTAAAACTCTTTTTAAAACTAAACCTTTATTTACCTCTTTATTCAAAACTTCATATAGAATATCTGTTGATTTAGCAGTATATACATTGTTTCCCAATGCTTTTTTTACCTCTCTATGAACTCTCTCTAAAGTTTCAGGCTCTTCATCTGTTCCTAGGAAAACTGTTTTTGTCATCTTGTAGTCGTCAAAATCATAGAAGTCTCTCTCAATAGGTATCATATTTCTTTCACTACCATATCTGATAACCTCTCTTCTAGAGGAATCCTCTACATACCATTCATTATTTTGATAAAGATTTAAAGGAACTCCCAATCTCTTACTTATTCTTATTAACTCTTTTACATGATCAGCTTCTAAAGGAAGTTCAAAAATTACCCTATCATTTTCATAGTCCACTACCTTTGCTCCATTATATGCAATAACTACACCACCAGCATCTAAATCTAAAGCATAAGGCTTAGTAGCTAAATATGTTCTTCCTGTAACTAGAAAAATTTTAACACCTCTTCTATTTAACTCTTTTAATACCTCTCTGTTTGTCTCAGATATTTTCTTATCACTTGTCAATAATGTTCCATCTAAATCTAATGCAATAGCTTTTAATTTCATTTTACCACCTCTCGTATCAAATCAAAATAGATGCTCATGTGAATATTATATCACTTTTTATATTGAATTTAAATAATTCTATTGAGGAAGAAATTACAAAATTATTTTAAGTAGTGTTTTAAAGAAAGGGTTATGCTATAATAAAAATAAAATTTTTTATTTACATGGGGGCAATTATGATAAAAAATATTATATTTGATTTAGGAAATGTATTAGTTAAATATTCACCTGAAAATTTTTTAGGTAAATATGTAAAAAGTGAAAATCAAGAAGCTTTTATTATAAATATTTTTAAAAGTAAACATTGGTTAGAGTTAGATAGAGGAACTTTATCATATGAAGATGCTATTGAAATTTTTACTAAAAGGATTCCAGAAGAGAAGGAGAGTATAGAGAAACTATTTAGAGAGAATATCTCTTCTTGTATATCACCAATAGAGGAGAATGTTGAGATTATGAGAAAATTGAAAAAGAATGGATACAATGTGTATATTCTTTCGAATTTTCATCAGCCAGCTTTTGAGTATATTAGAGAAAATTGGAATTTTATAAGGGAGTTTAATGGAGATGTAGTTTCATGTTACTACCATTATATTAAACCAGAGAGAGAAATATATGAAACACTTTTAAAGAAATATAACCTAACTCCAAGTGAAACTATTTTTATTGATGATGTAGATACTAATATCAATAGAGCAAAGGAACTTGGAATAGGGGGAATACATCTTCCAGATTATAAGATTTTAAGTGAACTTTTAAAAAAGAATGGGATTAAAATTTAATAATTTTTAGAAAGTACAGGATATTTCTTATATTGTAACTATTTTTATTTATTTATTCCAAGTTTTTACATAAAGTTCAATTTATTTTTCAAAATAAAATAAAATTTTTCCATACACAAAATATAGATTATGTAGTATAATACAGAAAAGTTTATTTTGTGTCTATAATCGAGGGTTATAGAGCTATAATTAAGGGGGAAGAACAATGTTTTTATCACCAGAAGAAAAATTACTGGCTTTTAGAAAGAAACATAAAATTACTCAAGGGGAATTAGTAGGAGAGGACATTACAAGGGTTTTTTTAGGAATGATTGAGATTGGAAAAAGATCATTGACTGAAAAAACAGCAAAATTGTTATGTAAAAATTTTAATAGAATTTTAAAAGAGAGGGGAATTAAAGATTCTATTAAAGTTGAAGAGTTAATGAAAAATAAGGAACAACAGGCAATAGAATTTCTCAAGGAGATTTTAAAGAAAGATAACATCTCTTCAAAAGAGGTTATCTGGGATATAGAGGAAGCTCTTTATGAGATAAATGAAGTTGAAAGAGGAAATTATTGTTTACAATTGTTTAAAAAATTCTACTCTTTGAAAGAGTATAGAATAGCAAAGAACTATCTTTTAAAATCTATGCACAGAATAAAAGATATAGTAATTATTAAAGATAACCTTCTAAAGATTTTTGAACTTAATAATATACTTGGTGATTATGAGGGAAGTGTTTTTGCATATAGAAGATTTAAAGATAGATTGGGAAAAGAGAAATGGTGTGAAATTTTAGAAAAGGTGTTATTTGATTACTCATATGCTCTTATAAAATGTTGTGAGTATGATGAAGCCTTTGAGAATATTCAACTGCTTATAAAGAAAACAAAAGATGATCAGCTTTTATTTGAGGCTAAGAAGTTATTAGGTAAAGCTTATAAAAAAATGGGTGATTATTCACATGCAACACGAGAGTATACATCTCTTGCTAAAGGAAAATCTTCTCAAAATAAGGCTGAAGCATATAGTAATATGATAGAGATAGCTTTAGAAACTGAAGATATTCAACTTTTGAAAAAGTTCTATGAAAAATGCAAAGTTAATTATGAAGTTGAAGGAATAAAAGATGAAAAACTAAATTTTGAAATTTTAACTTGGTTAGGAAAAGGAGCTAAAAAGCTTCAAAAGAATAAGGATAGTAAAGCTTTCTTTATGGAAGCTTTAATGGTTGGAAAAAGCAATAATTACTCAGTTGAAAAGAGAATGGGGATAATTTCAGAATTGTTTCAAATATTTGAAAAAAGTGATTTCTTCTCTGTTCAAAGTATCGAAAATGAGTATTTTAATCTATTACTAGATGAGAAAAATTATAAGCCAGGAATAAGAATTTTAGAATATTACTATAAAACTTTACCATCTGAATTGGAAAACAGATTTAAAATGTTTAAATAAAGAGTTACTAAATAGAAGTAAAAGGGGCTATATAGCCCCTTTTATAATATTATCTTTCTTTTGCTCTATCTACAAAAGCTTTAAAAATTCCTAAAAATTCTGGATATCTATTGATTAAATTTTCAGGATGCCATTGTATTCCTAAAATAAATCTATCTTTCATATCAATAGCTTCAAAAGCTTCAACTACTCCTTCACAAGAAAACGCAGTAGCCTTTAAACCTTTTCCAAGCTTTTTAACTCCTTGATGGTGGAAAGAGTTTACATAGATCTTTTCAGTTTCAAATATGTCGTGAATTAAAGAATCTTTCTTTATACTTACACTGTGGAAAAGTTCATCTCTATTAATAGCTTTTGGGTGATGTCCCATAGCAGATTGTACTTGAGTATCTATGTCTTGATAAAGAGTTCCATCAAAAGCAACGTTGATTAGTTGGTGCCCTCTGCAAATTCCTAAAACAGGTATATTTCTTCTGCAAGCTTCCTCTAAAAGTTTAAACTCCATCTCATCTCTTTTAGTGTCAGTTCCTGCTATTTGTAAAATTGGATCCTCCCCATAATATCTAGGGGCTACATCTTCTCCACCACTAAAGATTACCCCATCTAAAACATCACTTTCTAACATCTCCATAGTTAGTTCTTCAGACATTATTGGAATAAATAGTGGTATTCCTCCAGCAGCAATTATAGCTTCAGCATATCCAAAGTTAATTGCATTATATTCTCCCTTTTCTCTTTTTTCCCTGAATGTTGTTATTCCTATTATCGGCTTCAATTAAAATCCTCCTAATTTTTTTAATTTTTATTCTTACTTATTAATATACTCTTCTAAATTAAATTTTACAAATAGTTTTATATGTTTTTTAAATAAATTTTCCTTTAAAAATATTAACAAAATTATATGGTTATTCATTTTTCTAAAATTATATTTTGTTATTTTATAAATTTAGCTCTGTCTTTTTATAAAAAATATATTTTTTGTTATATTTTGTAGAAATTCTTTGACATAATTTGTGAAATATAGTAAAATTACCCTGTATGTAAAAAATTAATTACTCATATATCCCTGTAATATGGTCAGGAGTTTCTACGGGTTGCCAAAATAACAAGCCGCTATGAGTGAATTTAATAGTCTTAGTTTTGTAATTTTAAGATTATTTTCTTTCACTTTAGTTTTTGAAAGGAGATAATCTTTTTTTATCTCTTAGTTGCAGGAAAGTTGAGTAAAAAAACTTGGAGGTAAAAAAGATAATGAAAAACAGATCCCCTTATGATTTGGACGGAGTACCAGTTTTAAAGGAGGCTATTCCACTAGGATTACAACATATTTTAGCAATGTTTGTAAGTAATATTACACCTTTGATTATTGTTGCAGGTGCTATGAAAATTCCTAGTGAGACAAAAACATTTTTAATTCAATGTACTATGCTAGTTGCAGGAATTAACACATTGATTCAAGCTTATCGTATCGGACCTATTGGAGCTAGACTACCAATTGTTGTAGGTACAAGTTTTGCTTTTGTTCCTGTTGCTCTATCAATTGGAAGTAAATATGGTTATGAAGGTATTTTAGGTGCTGCTCTTGTTGGAGCGTTATTTGAAACTTTTATAGGTGCTATTATTAAAAAGATTAGAAGATATTTCCCACCTGTTGTTACAGGAGTTATAGTTCTATCAATAGGACTTTCTCTTTTACCAGTAGGAGTTCAAAACTTTGCAGGAGGGGTTGGAGCTGCTGATTTTGGTTCTTTCTCAAATCTGTTCCTTGCATTAGTAGTTCTTATTACTGTAATCTTCTTTAAACAGTTTACAAAGGGAATTACAAGTACTGGTTCTATATTTATAGGAACTGTTGTTGGGTTTATAGTTGCACTATTTATGGGAAAAGTTGATCTTACTCCTATAAAACAAGCTGGACTTATAAATTTCCCTATACCTTTTACATATGGATTTAAATTTCATTTTGATGCTTGCCTAGCTATGATTATGATGTTTATTGTATCAGCAGTTGAAACTGTTGGAGATATGTCTGGAGTTACTATGGGGGGAGCTAATAGAGAGGTTACAGATAAAGAGTTATCTGGAGGGATCTTAGCAGATGGTTTTGGAAGTGTACTAGCTTCTATGTTCTCAGTACTACCTACTACTTCATTTAGCCAAAATACAGGAATTGTTGCTATGACAGGTATAATGAGTAGATTTGTAGTTGGAACAGGGGCAGCTTTCCTTATTGCAGGAGCTTTCTTCCCAAAAATTGGAGCTATCTTATCAAGTGTACCTGCAAGTGTTCTTGGTGGAAGTTTAGTTATGATTTTTGCTATGATCTCTATCAGTGGAATTAATCTAATTACTAAGGAACCTTTAAAAGGAAGAAATGCTGTTATTCTTTCAGTTTCTTTAGGACTTGGTTATGGACTTGGAAGTGTACCAGCTGCTTTAAAATATTTTCCTGAAAGTCTTCAACTTATTTTTGGAGGATCAGGAATAGTAGTTTCTGGAGCAATAGCTGTTCTTCTTAATATAATTCTTCCACTTGATGAAAAAGTAAAAGAAGAATTAAAAATAAAAAAAGAAGCTAGAGAAAGAGCATAAATTTTATAAAAAAATATTATACAGCAGAGAGATGGCATTTTTATAACACTCTGCTGTATTTTTATGGTATAATATAAATATAAAAACAAAGGTAAACAGGAGGTTAAATTGTTTAGTTTTTCTAAATTTTATTCAGCTTCTACATTACAAGAGGCTTATGATGAACTTCTAAAAAACAAAAAAAATATTATTCTTGGTGGAACTTCATATTTAAGAATGGAGAATACAAATTACAACACAGCTATTGATCTATCAAATCTATCTCTTTCATATGTAAAAGAGAAAAATGATTTTGTACATATTGGGGCTATGACATCTTTTAGAGAGGTAGAAATTTCTCCTATTATAAAGAATCTTTTTAGTGGAGTTCTTTCAAACTCAGTAGAACATATTATAGGGGTACAATTTAGAAATAATGTAACTGTTGGAGCTACTGTATTCTCTAAATATGGTTTCTCAGATTTGATACCAGCTCTTTTAGCAATGGAAACAACTGTTGTATTATTTAATGAGGGAGAGATATCTCTTGAAGACTACCTAGCAAGAGAGGGAAAAACTAGAGATATTCTTGTAGAGATTAAAATAAGAAAAGTTGAAGGAAAAGGTTCTTTCCAAAGTATTAGAAAATCAAAAACTGACTATGCTATTACAAATACAGCAGTTACAAGATCTCAAGAGGGATTTAGAATAGCAATAGGAGTTAGACCTAGTAAAGCTGTTTTAGCTTATAAAGCTATGGAGTTTTTAAACTCAGCAGATGAGATTACAGAAGATGTAATTAACAAAGCTTGTGAAGCTCTAGATGAAATCACATACAGTTCAAATATGAGAGGTACAGGAGAGTATAGAGCAGCTGTATCAAAAGTGTTAGTTAAGAAAGCTATTATGGAGGTATTATAATGTTATTAAATTTAACTATAAATGGATTAAAAAAAGAATTGCTTATAGCTGATGATGAATACCTTCTTGATGTATTGAGAAAAGCTGGATATTTAAGTGTAAAAAGAGGTTGTGATACAGGTTCTTGTGGGCTTTGTACAGTTCTTGTAGATGATAAGCCTGTTCTTTCTTGTAGTACTTTAGCAGCAAGAGTAAATAATAAAAAAGTTACTACTATTGAAGGAGTACCTGAAGAAGCTGAAAGGTTTGCTCACTTTATGGCAGCTGAGGGAGCAGAGCAATGCGGATTCTGTGCACCAGGATTTACATTGACAGTACTTGCTATGATGAAAGAGTATGACAATCCTACTGATGATGAGATTATGCACTATTTAAATGGAAATCTTTGTAGATGTAGTGGATATGTATCTCAATTAAGAGCTATTAAAAACTTTATGGAGGCTGAAAAATCAAATGAAAATAGTAAATAAATCTACTAAAAAAATTGATAGTATTGGAATAATTACAGGAAGACCTCTATACACAGATGATTTAGTTATTAACAATAACTCTCTTATTGTAAAACTTTTAAGATCACCACATGCTTATGCAAGAATTGCTGATATTGATACTTCAATAGCTAAAAAAATTCCTGGAGTTGAAGCAATATTTACATATCATGATGTACCTAATACAATGTTTACTTTAGCTGGGCAATCATACCCTGAACCATCTCCATATGATAGAAAGATTCTTGATGAGTATGTGAGATATGTTGGAGATCCAGTAGCAATTATTGCAGCAATAGATGAGAAAACAGCTGAAAAAGCTATGAAACTTATAAAAGTTAAATATGAAGTTCTTGAAGCAGTTATAGACTATGAAAAAGCTCTTGATTCAGATATCTTAGTTCATAGAGAAGCTGCTCATACAAACTATCCAATAGGATATGATAATAAGAGAAACTTAGCTTCATCTTACTTAGAAACTAAGGGAGATGTAGAAAAAGGATTTGCTGAAAGTGATGTTATTATAGAGGAAACTTATTATACTCAACCACAAATTCATGCAATGATGGAAACTTATAGAACTGCTTGCTATCTTGATGCTCATGGAAGATTAAATGTTATCTCTTCTACACAGATACCTTTCCATGTTAAAAGACATTTAGCTAGAGCATTAGAGATGCCAAGTAGTAAGATAAGAGTTATGAAACCAAAACTTGGTGGAGGTTTCGGAGGAAAACAAACTTCTGTTTGTGAAATCTATCCAGCTTTTGTTACAATGAAAACTGGTAAACCATCTAAAATTGTTTATACAAGAAAAGAAACTCAAGCTTGCTCAAATACAAGACATGCTATGAGATTAAAAGTTAAAATAGGTTCTGACAGAGAGGGAAATATCAAAGCTATTGATATCAATGTTCTATCAAATACAGGAGCTTATGGAGAGCATGCACCTACAGTAACAGCTCTTGTTGTTTACAAAACATTCCCACTATATGCTAAAGTTCCTATGAGATGTAAAGCTGATATAGTTTACTCTAACACAACAGTTGGAGGAGCATTTAGAGGATACGGAGCTACTCAAGGTACATTTGCAGTTGAATCAGCAGTAAATGAACTTGCTCACAAATTAGGGCTAGATCCTACAGAAGTAAGAATGAAAAACTTAGTTGATCAATCTGAAACTGTAAGTGGAGATATTAAAAAATGTATCGAGATAGGAAAAGAGGCATTTGATTGGAAAAATAGATGTGTAAAGGATATGGGAAATGGTAAGGTAAGAGCTAGTGGAATGGCTGTTACAATGCAAGGTTCTGGTATTCAAGGGGTAGATACAGCTTCTGCAACTTTAAAACTTCATGACAGTGGAGATTACACACTATATGTAGGAGTTACAGATATGGGACAAGGTTGTGATACTGTAACTGCTCAAATGGCAGCTGAGATATTAGAAGTTCCTATGGAAAAAATAATAGTAAATAGTGCTGATACTGATGTGTCACCTTACGATCCAGGAGCATATGCTTCAAGTGGAACATATGTAACAGGAAATGCAGTTATATTAGCAGCTAAAAAGATGAGAGAAGAAGTTATGAAAATGGCATCTTTCCTAATGAAAACTCCTGTTGAAGAGCTTGAGTACAAGGGAGAGTATGTACAAGATAAAAATGGAAATCAACTTTCTCTTAAAGAGATTGGAGTTAGATCTGTATCATTTGAAGGAATGAATCAAATTACAACTACTGCAACTTGGGGAGGAAAAACTTCACCACCACCATTTATAGCAAGTTTTGCTGAGGTAGAAGTTGACACTCTTACAGGAGAAACTAAAGTAGTAGACTTCCTATCTGTTGTAGATTGCGGACTTCCTATCAATCCTGCTCTTGCTCAAGTACAAGTTGAAGGAGGAATTGCACAAGGTATTGGACTTGCTCTTTATGAAGATATTCAATTTGATGAGAGAGGAAAGATGAAACACGATACTTTAATGCAATACAAGATTCCTTCAAGAAAAGATTTAGGAAACAATATTAAAGTTATGTTTAGTTATTCAAATGAACCAACAGGACCTTTTGGAGCTAAATCAATAGGTGAGGTTGTAATCAACACTGCATCTCCAGCTATTGCAGATGCAATTTACAATGCTACAAATAGAAGATTAAGATCTCTACCAATGACAAGTGAGAAAATTTTCTGGGCTATTAATGAAAAATAATTAGATTAAATATATATTTAGTATATGCAGAAGTTTAGCTTCTGCATATATTTTTAAATAAATTAAAAAAAATCTGTTTTTTCTATAAAAAATATGATATGATGTAACTTATTATACTAGAATTTATATTTGTTGGAGGCAACTATATTATGAAATTATTAAAAGAATATATACAAAAAAATGGAAAGGCTATAGGACCTGGAATCTTAAAAGTAGATAGCTTTTTAAATCATCAAATAGATCCAAATCTTATGATGGCTATGGGTGAAGAGTTCAAAAGAAAATTTGAAAAAGATGGAGTAAACAAGATTCTTACTATAGAAGCTTCTGGAATTGCTATTGGACTTGCAGCTGCTTATGCTTTTAATATACCTCTTGTTTTTGCTAAGAAAAAAGTTCCATCTACAATGGGGGATTTTTATACTGCAAATGTTTACTCTTTTACAAAAAATAAAGATTATACAATATGTGTTTCAAAAGAATTTTTACATCCAGATGATAGAGTGTTAATTATAGATGATTTCTTAGCTATGGGAAATGCAATTTTAGGTTTAAAATCTTTAGTTGAGCAAGCTGGAGCAAAGGTTGTAGGAGCTGGAATTGCTGTGGAAAAGGGATTCCAAAAAGGTGGAGATCTTCTTAGAGAAAATGGACTTAAAGTAGAATCACTTGCTATTATTGATTCATTAGAAGATGGAGTTGTAAAATTTAAATAATTTTAACCTAACGGGCAAGAAGTCGCCCCCCTCTATAAGTGGTGTGATGAATTGCCCATTTTTTTAGAAAAATTTTAAGTAATTATGATATAAGTGGCAAGTATTTTATCTCTCTTTTATGTGAAGTTGATATACAAGAATTACCTAAAACTA
>OGXE01000141.1_pt1 | contig 58919 bp, 54 predicted proteins | sample 1576181 | NCBI WGS metagenome assembly OGXE01 (sample SAMEA3541478, study PRJEB24748) | human gut metagenome | biome: human gut; feature: human-associated habitat; material: faeces | place: China | collected 2012 | reverse complement strand
TTATATAAACATCAAGGAATTTACCATGTGAATCAGCAGCCATCAATCCATCATAGGCGGTTTTGCCCATACCGAGTCCGCCGAAAAGGGCTATTACCTCTGTGCCGTAGAGCTTTTTTGCAATTTTTTCGCCGATCTGCTCAGTTTCATCGGCGTTGTGAGAAATCAATTTAACCATATCAGAAAAGTCCGCTGATTTTGCCGTTTTCATCAATATTAATTTTTTCTGCGGCAGGAACTTTCGGGAGTCCCGGCATTGTCATAATATTGCCTGTATAAATTACTGCAAAACCTGCACCGTTTGAAATTGTTACATCTCTTACTGTGATTTCAAAATCCTTTGGAGCACCGAGCTTTGTAGGATCATCTGAAAGCGAATACTGTGTTTTTGCCACACATATTGGAAGTTTGTCTCCGCCGAGTGCCGCAACTTCCTTGATTGCTTTTTCTGCGGCTGTTGTGTAGTTTACCTTTGACGCACCGTAGATTTCCTTTGCAATCTTTTCAACTTTTTCCTTGAGTGTGAGGTCGAGTGAATAGAGCGGTTTAAATGCAGACGGCTTTTCACAAGCCTCTACTACCTTATTTGCAAGCTCTACGCCGCCTTCTCCGCCTTTTCCGAATACATTTGAAAGGGCAAAGTCTGCACCCTTTGAAATGCAATATTCTTCAATGTATTTGAGTTCTTCATCTGTATCTGTACCGAACTGATTAATTGCTACAACTACGGGAACATTGTACTTTCTCATATTGTCAATGTGAACACCGAGGTTTACAATGCCTTTTTTGAGAGCCTCAATGTTTTCATTTGAAACCTCTGACTTTGGAACGCCGCCGTTGTATTTTAATGCACGGCATGTTGCCACGATTACAATTGCCGACGGAGCAATGCCGGCATATCTGCACTTGATGTCAAGAAACTTCTCAGCACCGAGATCCGAGCCGAAACCAGCTTCTGTAATGCAGTAATCGGCAAGCTTTAATGCAAGCTTTGTTGCTCTTATGCTGTTACAGCCGTGAGCGATATTTGCAAAAGGTCCGCCGTGCATAATTGCAGGAGTACCCTCAAGCGTCTGAACAAGGTTAGGTTTGATTGCATCCTTGAGAAGTGCAGTCATTGCTCCCTCTGCTTTCAAATCTTTGGCATAAACGGGTTCACCGCTGTATGTGTATGCAACAAGAATGTTGCCGAGCCTTTCTTTGAGGTCGGAGATATCATTTGCAAGACAGAGAATTGCCATAACTTCCGATGCAACTGTAATGATGAAGTGATCTTCCCTCGGAACACCGTTTACCTTACCGCCAAGACCGATTGTGATATTTCTTAATGCACGGTCATTCATATCAAGACAACGCTTGAAGAGAATTCTTCTCGGATCAATGCCGAGTGTGTTGCCCTGCTGAATGTGGTTGTCAAGCATTGCGCAACAAAGGTTGTTGGCTGCTGTAATTGCGTGCATATCACCTGTGAAATGAAGGTTAATGTCCTCCATCGGAAGAACCTGTGCGTAACCGCCGCCTGCGGCACCGCCTTTAATTCCGAATACAGGACCGAGCGACGGTTCACGGAGTGCGATGATTGCATTTTTACCGATTTTAGCCATTGCCTGACCAAGACCTGCAGAAGTGGTGGTTTTGCCCTCGCCTGCCGGTGTTGGGTTGATTGCTGTTACGAGGATGAGCTTTCCGTCAGGATTGTCCTTTACACGGTCTGCAAGTTCATCAGAAAGTTTTGCTTTGTACTTTCCGTAAAACTCAAGCTCATCAGCAGAAATCCCAAGCTGATTTGCAATTTCTGCAATAGGCTTTAATTCTGCACTCTGAGCAATTTCGATATCAGATAACATAATATACCTCCGAATCAAATTCATGTTTTTATTATTATAACAAAATGCGAAACTTGTATTATTCTGTATTGAAATTATACTTGATATTGAGAGCGTAATTTAATATAATTATAGGGTAAAATTAATTTCAAAGGTTGTTTTGGGTGAAAAAAGTTATTACAAATATTTATGAATATTTCAGACAGTGTGACGCAGTTTTGTGGCTGTTGACTTTGACCGCTGTTGCTTACAGTTTTCTTTTGATTGCGAGTATGCAACGGTCGGGCGAATACAGTTATCTAAGAACTCAGATTATTGCTGTGTCTGTCGGTCTTGCGGCATCGGTGTTTATATCAATTGCCGATTACAGATTTCTTATACGAAAATGGTACATTGCCGCAATAGTGGGAATTGTTCTTGCCGGACTTGTGTTTGTGTTCGGAGTTCAGGTTAGCGGAACAGATGATACGGCATGGATTAATCTTCCGGGCGGATTTTCAATTCAGCCGTCTGAGTTTATAAAAATCTGTTTTATCATAACTTTTTCAAAGCATTTGTCGTGGCTGAGAGAAAAGAAAATGATTGAAAAGTTTTCGGGAGTACTTTTCCTTGCACTTCATGCAATGATACCAATGGCAATTATTCATATTCAGGGTGATGACGGTACAGTTCTTATATTTGCGCTTATGTTTTTGGTTATGACATTTGCGGCAGGTGTTCAACTGAGATATTTTGTCATTTTCGGAGGATTGCTTGTGTGTGCAATTCCGATTATATGGAATGTGTTTATGAATGAAGAACATCGTAACAGGGTTCTTGCCTTGTTTGACCTTGACGGGAATGCACTGACAAATTACGGTTGGCAACAGTATCAGGGTAAGGTTTCAATTGCAAGCGGCGAAGCTTTCGGAAGCGGACTTTTTAACGGACAGCGTGTTGAACATTCAATCGTCCCCGAACAGGAAAACGATTTTATTTTTACCGTTGCAGGAGAGGAACTCGGATTTGTCGGATGCATGGCGCTTTTGCTGATTTTGTTTTTTATTATATTAAAAGTGATTTTGAATGCAAAAAATTCAAGTGAATTTGAAGGCAAGTATATCTGCTACGGTGTGTTTTCAATGATAGCGTCGCAAACAATTGTAAATATAGGAATGGTGCTTGGATTCCTTCCCGTAGTCGGAATAACCCTTCCCTTGTTCAGTTCGGGAGGTACTTCGGCTTTGAGTACGCTCATTAGTCTTGGTCTTGTACAGAGTGTGAGATATCACAATACTGACGATATGAACAAAGCTTTTGTAAGGCGAGGCAGTTCAAATCGAATCAGAATGTAATTAAATACAAATAAACTAAACCGCAGACATCAAAATGTCTGCGGTTTTTATGGGTTATTTTTCGCTGATTGTGATATTTGCCTTGTAGCTTCCGCTTACCCAACAGGTGTCAGTACCGCTGAGTTTGAAAGTAACAGGCATCTGAACCGAGCCTACTGTTCCGCTCTGATCTGAGGTGTCAATTACGCCTTCAATATCTGAGCTTTTAAGGCTTTTAAGTTCCTCTTCACTGCCGATTACGGTAACATTCATACTTGTTTGTGTTACATCGGCTTTATATTTTGAAGAAAGACCGCTTACTTTGAATGAATCAACAGTAAAGGTTTTCTTGGACAGACCGCTGAGGTCAAGTACAAGCTTTGCGGAGGTTGAGTTACTGATATTTTTGCAGTCACTCGGGATATTTATTCCCTGCGTATCGTACTCATAACGCTTGTTTGAAAGTGTTGCAAAATCGATTGACTCAAGCTTTACGCTGTCAGTCTTGTCAAGCACTTCTTTTGGACCTGCAAGCAGAATCTTTGAAGGTTCAACCGTAAGCATATCATCGTTTAAATCAAGGCCTTTGGGTTTGTTAATAAACTCAGGAATTACATTTACCGTCTTTTCGGGGAGAACGGAAATTGTAGCTTCAACATCCGTAAACTCCATTGTAAGAAGCTCGGTGGAGATTTTATTTCCTGTTTTATCATAAAGCACAATATTTGCGGTCGTTGAGGTCGGCGCATTTAGTGTACTGTCAAGCTCGGCTGATGCCGAAACCTTTGCAATTTTGGCAATCTCTGTTTGAGGTCCTGAGATTGTGATATTCTTTGATGCAAGAGAAGTTGACGCATAGTATCCGTCGGCAACCTTGTAAACAACATTTTCCTGAATCGGAAAACTTGTTTCACGCTGATAATCAACAATTACATTGACATTTGAAGGCGTAACGGTTGAGATAATCTGAAAGTTGGCACTCGGGTTGGCTTTTACGGCTGAAAGCGAAAGCTGATAAGTTCCTGCTGAGTCAATTCCGTTTGTAGCACCCGTGACAGTAATATCCTTCGTTCCGATAGAACCGAGAACGGCTCTGCTGCCTGTTACGGTTACCGTGGCAGTCTGCTTCGTATCACGGAATACCTGCAACCCGTTGTTATCAAGCTGGTCAGGCAATTCAATCTGAATGGGAATATTGCTTATTGTTACGGTTGTATCATTTGTTGTACCCATACTCATATAAACCCATGTTATTGTTGAGATTACAAGGGAGAGTATAATCAGAAATTTGTTATTCTGAAACAGTTTGTTGAGAGAGAGTTTTTTCTTTTTCATTTTTCAGCCTTCTCTCTTTTTGAACTTTTCGGGTTCTTCTGAAAAAACTTTTTCGGCGGTTCATCATCGTCATAGCCACGATCATAGATGAGAAACTGTTCAAGCTTTTTGATTAGTTCTTCTCTTGTAAACTCACGGAGCAAAATACCGTTTACCGCAAGAGAAATTACACCTGTTTCTTCACTTACTATAAGGACAACAGCATCACTTTGTTCACTGATACCGAGTCCTGCTCTGTGTCGTGTACCAAGATTGATATCTACATTACGGTTTGATGTGAGCGGTAAAATACATCCTGCTGCAAAAAGTTTTCCGTCACGGATAATGCTTGCACCGTCATGCAATGGTGCTTTGTTAAAAAATATATTGCCGAACAGAGCTACTGATGTTTCGGCATCAATAATTGTGCCTGTAGCGGCTATATCGGAAAGCATGGTTTCTCTTTCAAACACAAGCAAAGCACCTGTTTTTGAACGAGAGAAAAGAACTGCTGTGTCAGCCGCATCCACGATTGACTTTTCTACAGCCTTTTTCCATTCATCACCTTTGTGGTGCTTAGTAAATATTTTTATATATTTTTTATAGGTGTTGTTGCGTCCCATCTGTTCAAGAGCCTTTCTGATTTCCGGCTGAAAGATGATAGCAATAACAACAACTGCTGCCTCGAAAAATGTTCGCAACAGGGATGAAAGCATAACAAGACCAAACAGAGACGAAAGAAAATACACTATCAGGAGCATAATTACACCTTTGAGAAGCTGAACTGCTCTTGTTTCCTGAATAAGCTTGAACAGTCCGAAAATCAACAGTGCAATTGCAAGAATATCGACAATATCTCTTAGCTGTATAGTCTTGATAATGGAAAGAATGCTGTTAAATATTTCCAATCTGCTTTCCCCTTCCTTTATTTTTAAATTCCTTGTTATTATTCTAACATACTTTTGTTATTAATTGCAACCTTTTTAAATTGTTTTTTTCTGTTTGTTGTTCTTAGAAATACGACTTACGGCATTTGCAAAATATACAACATCATTTTTTGTTGTAAATGCCGATACAACAGTTCTTACGGTTCCTGTATCCTGAGTGCCGAAGCTTTTGTGTGCAAGGGGTGCACAATGGAGTCCTGCTCTTACGGCAATGTTGTAGCTGTCATTAAGAATTTTTGCAACTGTTTCACTTTCGGTATTTTTGATATTAAAGGAAATTACGGGAACGCTGTGATTTTTCTCAGGCATTTTGGTGTATAATATTACATTTTCAGCTTTTTCAAGCCTTTTGTAGAGCATTTGTGCAAGACTTAACTCGGAATTATATATTCTGTCTGTTTTTTTATTCAGGACAAACTTTATTCCTGCATTAAGCCCTGCTATTCCCGGAAGATTCGGCGTTCCGCTTTCGTACTTATCGGGGAGAATTTCAGGCTGATTGAGGTTTGCGGAATCACTTCCCGTTCCTCCTTGAATAAGACTGTCCGGAGTTGTTTCGCTGTTTATAATAAGCAAGCCTGTTCCCATCGGTCCGTAAAGCCCTTTGTGACCTGCGGTGCAGAGAAAATCAATGCAACTGTCAGAAAGGTTGATATCTGCTGTTCCTGCACTTTGTGCGGCATCTACACAAAAAAGAATGCCGTTTAATCTGCAAAGAGCGCCTATTCTTTCTATCGGAAGTTTGATGCCGAATACATTTGAAGCATGGGTACAGATTACAAGTTTTGTGTTAGATTTGAATTGTTTCCTGAAATTCTCGATTGTTTGTTCATCATCATAAGGGACACATTCGGCAACAGAGTATTCAATCTTATTTTTCTTGAGTGTTTCAAGCGGTCTGACGACAGCATTGTGCTCAAGTGATGAAATTACGGCATGGTCACCCTGTTTTAATATGCCTTTAATAACTGTGTTCAAAGCCGTTGTGCAGTTAAGTGTGAATATTATATTTTCGGGATTTTCCGAGCCAAAAAGTTTTGCGGCATTATCTCGGCAGGAATACATTATTTCAGATGATTTTACCGACATTTTGTGACCGCTTCTTCCCGGATTTGCTCCGTAGTCGGACATAGCTTCGTTAATCGCTTTTCTTACGGATAAGGGTTTCGGAAAGGTGGTTGCACCGTTGTCAAAATATATCATAAGGTATCAACAGCGGCTGTTCCTTTGACAGCAATACCGTTACTCCTGATAATTTCCAATGCCCTTGCAAAATTTCCCGGGACATAAAGGCTGTATCCGCATGATTTTCGATTGAGGTGTATAGGAGTTCTTACAAGCCCTGATTTAATATTGTTTTTTAAAAGTAGGTTACGGCTCTTCATGGCAAGAGTTACCGAGCCGAATATTATTAAATTATTTTCCATAACTTCCACCCTTTGTTAAATCTTTGTGACATCTCAAAACAATATATCACACTACATATTATGAAAGTAGTCAAAGTTTGGACATAAAAGAAAGCACGGCTTTTATGCCGTGCTTAAAGGTGTTGTTTTTTAGTTCATTTTTTCAGAAAGAAGGTTGCCCATGTTGTACATACCTGCTTTCTGATCTTTAAGAAATACTGCCGCATTAACAGCACCGACAGCGAAAACTTCTTTTGACTGAGCCTGATGAGAGATTGTTACAACCTCATCGTGACCTGCAAAGATAACTTCGTGTTCGCCTACAATTGTGCCGCCTCTTACGGAATGAATACCGATCTCGTTCTTTGAACGCTTTCTGCGGTAGCTGTGTCTGTCATAGACATACTGCGGATCTTCGTCAAGCTGTTCCGAAATTCCGTCTGCAATCATAAGAGCTGTTCCGCTCGGAGCGTCAAGCTTGAGATTATGATGCTTTTCAACGATTTCAATATCGAACTGGTTTCCGAGAATTTTTGCAGCCTCTTTTGAAAGCTCAATAAGAAGATTGATGCCGAGTGACATATTACCTGAATAGAAAACAGGAATTGTCTTTGCCGCATCTTCGATTTTTGCAATCTGATCTTTAGAAAAGCCTGTTGTGCAGATAACACAAGGTACTTTGTTATCAACTGCATACGAAAGCATACCGTCAAGAGCTGCAGGATTTGAAAAATCAATGATTACATCAGGTGTTTCGGTTGCCTCGTCAAAAGTCTTGAAAACATCAAAATCATAATTACTTTCACCGAATGCGTCAACACCGAACAAAACATTGCAATCCTCACGGCTCTGAACAGCCTGTGCCACAAAGCAGCCCATTTTACCGTTACAACCGACTATTGCTGTATTTACCATTTTTATTCCCCTTCAAACTTCTTGAATTTTAAACGAATCAAAGGTTGATTATTTAACCTTCTTGCTTAAAAGGTCATACTTCTCCATGCAATCCTTGAGGTCATGGTAACCCTGAACGCTCATGGGAACGAGAGGAAGTCTGCATTCGCCTGCTTCATAACCGAAGAGATTCATGGCAGTCTTTACGGGGATCGGGTTAACATCGCTGAAGAGTATATGCATAAGCTCAAGATAGTGGAAGTTAAGCTTCTGTGCCTCTGCAAAGTCATTGTCAAGACAAAGCTGACAGATGTCATGCATTTCCTTGGGGCAGATGTTTGCGAATACAGAGATAACACCGAGAGCGCCGAGTGACATGAAAGGAACAGTCTGGTCATCGTTACCTGAGTAGATATCAAGATTGTCACCGCAAAGTGAACGGATGAGAGCAACCTGAGAGATGTCGCCGCTTGCCTCTTTTGCGGCAACGATGTTAGGATGCTTGCAAAGCTCCTGATAAGTTTTTGGTTTGATGTTACAGCCGGTTCTTGAAGGAACATTGTAAAGAATAATCGGAATATCAACCGAATCTGCAACAACATTGAAGTGTCTTACAAGACCCTGCTGAGATGTTTTATTGTAGTAAGGAGTTACGCAGAGAAGTGCGTCAACGCCTGTGCTTGCGGCAGATTTTGAGAGCATAACGGCTGTTGAAGTATCGTTACTGCCTGTACCTGCAATAACAGGAATTCTGCCGTTTGTCTTTTCTGCAACGAAAGAAATTGTTTCGCAATGCTCTTTTTCCGAAAGAGTTGCCGCCTCACCTGTTGTACCGCATACAATAATTGCATCGGTACCGTTTTGAACATGAAATTCTACGAGATCGCCGAGAACATCGTAGTTTACGCTTCCGTCAGACTTCATAGGAGTGATAAGTGCAACACCTGAGCCTGTAAAAATGTGGTTAGACATAATTTACCTCCGTAAGTAATCAGTCCATGTAGCCCTCAGCACAAAGGAGCTCTGCAAGAAGAACTGCACCGCCTGCTGCGCCTCTTAATGTGTTGTGTGACATACAAACGAACTTATAATCATATTGAGTATCAGGTCTTAATCTGCCAACCGATACTGCCATACCGTTTTCAAGATTTCTTTCAGATTTAATCTGCGGACGGTCGGGTTCTGTGAAGTAGTGGAGAAAATGCTTTGGCGCACTCGGAAGATTGAGTTCCTGAGCTCTGCCGCTGTAGTTTGACCAAATGTCAATAATTTCTTCGACAGTAGGTTTCTTTACGCCGTCCTTAAATGACATAAATACAGCTGCTGTGTGACCGTCAGATACGGGAACACGGATGCACTGTGATGTGATTGAAATATCATCGGTTTTAACAATCTTGTCGCCTTCAATCTTACCCCAGATTTTAAGCGGCTCCTGCTCTGACTTCTCTTCCTCACCGCCGATGTAAGGAATAACATTATCTACCATTTCAGGCCATGTCTTGAATGTTTTGCCTGCGCCTGAAATTGCCTGATATGTGCAGGCAAGAACCTTGTCAACGCCGAGTGCCTTTAAAGGATGAATTGCAGGAACATAGCTCTGAAGTGAGCAATTGGACTTAACTGCAACAAAGCCTCTTTTTGTGCCGAGACGCTTTCTCTGAGCGTCAATAATCTTAATGTGATCGGCGTTAATTTCAGGAATAACCATAGGAACATCATCTGTAAAACGATGAGCGCTGTTGTTTGATACGATAGGACACTCTGCCTTTGCATATCTGTCTTCGAGATCACGGATTTCATCCTTCTTCATATTAACTGCGCAGAAACAGAAATCAACCTGTGATGCAACCTCTTCAACATTTTCAGCGTCAACGATAACCATATTCTTGTACTTCTCAGGAAGAGGAGTAGTCATATGCCATCTGCCTTCAACTGTTTCACCGTATGTTTTGCCTGCACTTCTCTTACTTGCGGCAAGAACAGTAACCTCAAACCACGGGTGATTCTCAAGAAGAAGTGTAAAACGCTGACCTACCATACCGGTAGCGCCGATAATACCGACTTTATACTTTTTCATAATAATTCCTCCGAATTAAACAAATTTTAAAAAAGCGGTTGCCTTATTCAAACAAATATTATATTATATGAAGAGATGTCTGAAAACACGACTGTTTGTCGATTATGCAAACTGCTCATAATAAGATAATATATCATTTTAAAAGGGTAATGTCAATTATTTTGAGAATTTTACAGGACAAATACTTGTGTTTTACAAAGATTTTTGACAGAACAGCTTTTAAAAAGCAATTTTAGTTCTTGAAAGGAAATAAAATGAAGACTAGTGATTTTTATTACGATTTGCCTAAAGAGCTTATCGCACAGACTCCGCTTGAACCGAGAGACAGTTCAAGACTGCTTGTGCTTGACAGAGAAAAACAAACTCTGGAGCATAAACATTTTTATGACATTATTGATTATCTTAACGAGGGAGATCTTCTTGTTGCCAACGATTCAAGAGTTTTGCCTGCAAGAATTTACGGTATCAAAGACGAAACAGGTGCAAAAGTTGAATTTCTGCTTTTGAAGCAGGTTGCGAACAACCGTTGGGAAACACTTTGCAAGCCGGGTAAAAAAGCAAAAGTCGGCACAAAATTTTCATTCGGCAACGGCATTTTGCGTGCAACTGTTGTTGAAGTTAAGGATGACGGCAACAGAATAGTTGATTTTGATTGCGAAGAGAATTTCTTTACCACTCTTGACAAAATCGGTCAAATGCCTCTTCCCCCTTATATTACAGCCGAGCTTAAGGATAAGGAACGCTATCAGACGGTTTACAGCCATGAACTCGGTTCTGCGGCAGCTCCGACGGCAGGACTTCACTTTACAACCGAGCTTATGGACAGAATCAAGGCTAAAGGTATAAAGATTGCGTATGTTACACTTCATGTGGGACTCGGTACATTCAGACCCGTTAAGGTTGATGATGTTACAAAGCATAAAATGCACAGCGAGCATTATGAAGTCCCCGAAGAAACCGCAAAGCTCATAAATGAAACTAAGAAAAACGGCGGACGGGTTATTGCGGTCGGCACAACATCCTGCAGAACGCTTGAAAGTGTTGCGGCAATGTACGGAGAAATCAAGCCCTGCGAGGGATTTACGGATATTTTTATTTATCCCGGATTTGAATTTAAGGTGCTGGACGGACTTATTACTAACTTTCATCTTCCCGAAAGTACACTTATTATGCTTGTATCCGCTTTTGCGGGATATGATTTTATTATGAATGCATACAAAGAAGCTGTAAAGGAAAAGTACAGATTCTTCTCTTTCGGTGACGCTATGTTCATATCATAGGAGGATTTTACGGATTTATGTTTAAGGTAATTAAAAAGGAAGGCAGCGCAAGACGGGGCGAATTCGTCACGGTTCACGGTACGGTTCAGACTCCCGCCTTTATGAATGTTGCAACATGCGGTGCAATCAAGGGTGCTGTTTCTGCGCTTGATTTAAAGAATATAAAATGTCAGGTTCAGCTTTGCAACACCTATCATCTGCATCTTCGTCCGGGTGATGAAAAGGTTAAGCAAATGGGCGGACTTCACAAATTTACAAGGTGGAACGGTCCTATCCTTACCGACAGCGGCGGATTTCAGGTGTTCTCTCTTGCAAAGTTGAGAAATATTAAAGAAGAAGGCGTTTACTTCAATTCTCACATTGACGGCCGCAAAATTTTTATGGGACCTGAGGAGAGTATGAGAATCCAGTCAAATCTTGCATCTACAATTGCGATGGCATTTGACGAATGCGTTGAAAACCCTTCTCCATATGAATATACAAAAAACAGCGTTGAAAGAACCACAAGATGGCTTAAAAGATGCGTTACAGAGATGAAAAGGCTCAACAGTCTTGATGATACCATAAATAAAAACCAGATGCTGTTCGGCATAAATCAGGGCGGTATCTATGACGATTTGCGCGTCAATCATATGAAAGAAATTGCAGAGCTTAATCTTGACGGCTATGCAATCGGAGGTCTTGCCGTGGGTGAGCCTGCAGAAACAATGTACCATATCATTGAAGAGGTTGAGCCGTTTGCTCCGAAAGATAAAATCAGATATCTTATGGGAGTCGGAACTCCCGTGAATATTCTTGAAAGCGTTGCAAGAGGTGTTGATCTTTTTGACTGTGTTATGCCGAGCAGAAACGCAAGACACGGTCAGCTCTTCACTTGGGACGGAGTGCGTAACATCAATAATGCAAAATATGAAACAGATGAATCTCCGATTGACGAGCATTGTGACTGCCCTGTTTGCCGAAACTTTTCAAGGGCATACATAAGACATCTTCTCAAGAGCGGTGAGATGCTCGGAATGCGACTTGCTGTTTTGCACAACCTCTATTTTTACAATAATCTTATGGAAGTTATCAGAACTCAGCTTGATAACGGCACATATATGGAATTTTACGAGAAATATCGCAACATTTTAGGCGTGCGTATCTAATATTTTTTCAAAACAGAAAAAATACTTGCAAGATGTGATTAAAACTGATATAATCAATACATTGTATGAAAGGAATGACGAAAATGACAAACTTTTTACCTGTAGTTGCAGAAGCAAGTGCAAGCGGCGGAAATCAGTCATCAAGTATGATTTTTATGATTCTCTTCTATGTTGCTATTTTTGCAGCTCTCTATTTCTTCCTCATCAGACCTAACTCAAAGAAGAAAAAAGAAGAAGCTCAGCTTCGTAACTCTCTTGAGATCGGTGATGAAATTACAACAATCGGCGGAATTATGGGCAGAGTAGTTGCCATTAAGGACGACGAGGACGCTATCATCATTGAAACAGGCTCCGACAGAGTTAAGATGAAGTTTAAAAAGTGGTGTATTTCTACTGTTGACACAGTTAAGGAACAGCCACAGCAGGCAGGTCAGCCTGAAAAGAAAGGCTTCTTCGGCTTTGGCAAGAAGAAAGATTCTGACGAAACTAAAGCTACAAAAGAATAACTTTTTGAATGAATGTTCTTTCCCCCGAATATATTTGTAACAGAATATATTCGGGGGTTGTTTTATGTCTGATAAAAAACTACTTGCAAAGGCTGTTTTGTTTTCATCAGTATGCGGAATACTTATACTGGTAATTTTGATGTGTTTGCTTGCAGCCGTGATGATGTCATCGGGAGTAATTTCTGTCGATATACTTGATTACTGCACGGTCGGCATGGTCGGTGTTGCAACGCTGATGTCGGGAATAATATCATCAAGAATTACAGGAAGTACAGGTCTTGCGGTGGGTTCGCTGACAGGATTTTTTATTTTTCTTGTCATAACTTCTATTGCATTGATTTTTAACGGTGAGCCTATAACGATATTAACCCTGCTAAAACTGATGTCATCCGTTCTGGGAGGAGGAATAGGCGGAATTATCGGAGTCAACAAAAAGGAAAAAATAAAAATCAGATAAGATCGAGTAAGATATTTTACTGAAATTATGTTTTCGGCAGTTCGTTTAGGCGGACTGCTGTTTTTATGTCAGATTTAATTACAAATTAGAATTATTTTTTAAAAAATTGAAATATCTATGGTAAAACAGCTCGTAATATGGTACAATAATCCGGAGAATGAGATAGTGAGGGTTAATGACCTTGATTTAGATATAATATGAAAAATAAGCAAATATTTAAGGAGTGTTAGTATGGCAAAAACGATTAAATTGCCGGCAGATTTAAGGGATTGGAAGGTTACTTCATTTGTTGGGGAAGACAACGGCTGTGAAGTTTACAAGGTATCAAGAAAGATTGATAAAAATACTGCTCAAAATGCGATTCTCAGACACGCATTTGTCGGCAAAAGCAATTATACCGATGAACATGCCGAGTATTTTACTGAAGAGGCTGATTTTATTGAATCGGTTAAGGAGCTTGACGGAATTTCAAACTATCTGGATGTTTATGTTCAGGATAATCAGAACAAAAAAAACTGTGATTTGTACATATTTACAGAAGAACTCACAAGTCTTGAAGAGCTTATGAAAACCAAAACTTTCGCTGAGGATGAAGTTGTTGATTTTGGTATTCAGATGAGTGAAATGCTTGAAACTTTGGAAGCAAAGAATATTTTTCACGGTAATATTTCACCAAAGAATATTTTTGTAACCGCTGACGGAAGGTATAAAATCGGCGGATTTACAGATTTTGAAGGCAAGATTACGGATACCTCATTTGTTGCGCCTGAGGTTTATAAGCAGGAAAATGTTGACTATACAACCGACATTTATTCTGTCGGAATAATTATGTATGCAATGTGCAACGGCGGTAAAATTCCGTTTGAAAGTGATTCATGCGACAGAAAGAATGCCTGTGAAGAAAGATTTTCGGGCAAGGCTGTTACCGCACCGTCTGAGGGTGACGAAAAACTCAAGAGCGTTATTGTAATTGCATGTCAGCCGAATAATACAAACCGATGGAAAAATGCAGGCAACATTAAAAATGCTCTCACATCTATCAAAACTGAAATAGGTACATCCTCCCCTGTTCCGAATCCTGATGTTGTTGTTCCGGAAAACACGGATTTTGACGGAAATGTATTTGAAGAATATGATTATGATGAATTTGAGGATACAGAACCGACTGAACCGCAGGATAATTTTGACGATAAGGATGAGGTTCAGACAGTTGAGGACGCTGTTCTTGATAATGAATTTAAAGGCGGCGAACAGCTTGGCATTGCCGAAGTTTTAGCCGGTGAAGAATCCCTGCCTGTTGACGGTAATGCTCCTGTAGATGCAGATGAAGTCAGTGAGTCTGATGCTGATGAAAACGGCGGATTTGAGGTTGTTGATGTTACAGACGCAGTTGATGAGTCTGTAAATCCTGAGATTAAAACTGACGAAGTATCAGAAGAAAAACAGCCTGAATTTGAAGATATCAGTTCCGTATCAAGTGAAGATGACAAGAAAGAACAAACTGTTACAGATAAAAAAGCTGAGGAATTTGAAGATGTTTCAAGCAACAGCGAAGTAGCTCCGGAAGTTCTTCCTCCTGTTACAAGCGTTGAAGTGTTTGACGATTACTCCGGTGCAGACCATAAAAATGTTCTTACAAGCAATGAATCAAGCAAGGACTACGGTGATTTCTTTGAGGACGAGCCGTCTGTTAAGCGTACTGACAATAAAGCTGACGATACTAAAAAAATTGAAGAAAAAAACGACTTTGACGATAACAGCTTTGAAGATGATGACAATGAATTCGGATATGCAGATGAAGAAGATAATAAAGAAAATGTAAAGAAAAAGAAGAATAAATTTATCATTATTCTTTGTGCCGTTGTAATTGCCGCCGCACTCGGATTTATCGGTTTCTGCGTTTATAACGGTTTGTCAAATTCATCTACTGACAATAAAGCTACTACAGCCGAAACTGCAACATCTGCCGAAGTAACCACACAGGCGCCAAGTACGGCGATGCCTACTACAGTTCCTGCTACAACGGAACAGGTTACAACATCTTCTTCATATAACAATGTTGTTCCTGTTGTCGGTTACGGTTACAGTTACGGTAAGAAGCTTCTTGAACAGGCTGGCTTTACCGTTGAAATTTCTGACTATGAATACAGTTATGATTATCCGGAAGGATATATTATCTCCCAGACTCCGGAAGGTGACACAAGCGCAAGTACGGGTACAGTTGTTAAACTTGTTATCTCAAGCGGACAGATTCAGAGAGAAACAGAAGCTCCAGCAACACAGGCTCAGCAGTCATCAAATAGTCAGAACAGCTCATCGGGCAATTCAAATTCACAGTCATCAAGCAATACAAACACTAATAATAACGGCGGATCAATCTTCCCTAACAGCGATTCTTCATATCTCAGCAACGCACAGGTAAGCGCTTTGAGTGATAACGACTTACAGCTTGCAATTAATGAGATTTATGCAAGACGAGGCAGAATTTTTAAGGACGCAAGCCTTAATGCATACTTTAACTCGCAATCATGGTATGAGGGCAAATATACAGCCGAAGAATTTGAGAAGAATGTTAAATTTAATACTTACGAACAGAAGAATCTTCAGCTTTTGATTAACGAAAGAAGATCAAGAAAGTGATTTTTAAACAAGAAAGATAATGCAGAGGAGTTATTATGAAAGATAAAATATTAAACGCACTAAAAAGCAAGACCTTCTTTGCTTTGGCAATTAATATTGTTATTATGGCTTTGATTATAGTTGTTACTGCATTTTCCTATGACAGTGCTGACGATTTTTACAATTCTTTATATATCTGTCAGTATCATAACTATTACAATAATGATATTAACTACATTTTTGCGACAATTACCGGTTCATTGCAGTACATTCTTTTGAATTTCAACTGTTTTGTACTTTTTCAAATTCTTCTCTCCTGTGCCGCTTTTTCTTCTGTTACATTTGTTTTTGCCGATAAATTCGGAAAGCACAAGGCTTTCATATTCACTCTTGTGCTGAATATTTTGTTTTCATTTGACCATTATTCAAACATTTTAAGCAGTAAAACTGCCGCTTTGCTGCTTACGGCAGGGTTTCTGATGGCACTTAATGCAATCAGAAATAAAAGGTACTCTCTCCCGTTTTGGATTGGTGTACTTGAAGTTATATTCGGAACATTTTTATGTTTCAAATATTTCTTTGTGGGACTTGCATTTTTTATTACATTCTTCATCGGTGATATGATTGCAAAAAGAAAGTACAAGTTGCCGTTCAGAAAATTCTTCTGGTATTTCAGACCTTTTGTGCTTGTATTTGTCTTTATTGTTCTTGTCGGTTGCGGTCTTGAATATTATTCATATTCGGTCAATAATGCAAATGCAGAAACTTCGGGGCTGTACAGATACAGCGTCCTTGCCGATAAGACTGATGATAATGCTTTTCCAAACTATTCCGATTACTGTGAGGAGCTTAATTCGGTCGGAATAAATTCGGCAAATGAGTATGAACTTTTTGTTGACGGATATTATGATGAAAACAACGGACTGAATACTGCTGCCCTTGAAAAGGTTGCAGATATCCAAAAACGGGAAAATCCGTATAATTTCTTTGATAATGCTGGTGCATTGTTTTCAGATGCATGGGGACATATTATAAATTTTGATTCATATCTTATTGCTTTTGCGGTAATACTTGCCGTTATGGTTGTTTTTGTTACCGTTCAGAAAAAAAGATTTGCCTTCTTCCCTGCTTTGTATTTTGCGGTGGGATTTGCGGCTTGTATGTATGTTCGTTATGCAATGGATTCTTCGGCATACACAATGTACGGAATTTTGCTGATGATTCTTTCGTTTACAATGTATTCGTTTGATTTCGGTCATCTCAGAAAAGACGAATACAGCAATATTACAGATAAAAGCAGAAAAACTGTTCTTATTTCGGTTATTGTACTTGTGATATTAGGTGTGGCAAGCTGTGTATCATATTTCTTCCATATCACTCCTGTTTCATATGACAAAAAGCCGAGTGATCTTTATACTGAGGTTGACAGACATCCCGAAAATTATTATGTTCTCGATCCTGTAACAGCTAAAGAATACATTTCATATACCGATAACTATATTCATCCGCTGTGGGGATTTTCTTCCGATTTTCTCCATAATGTTGACGGCTTCGGCTATCTTCATCGGACAAATCAGCTTGTGAACCGCAACCTCTCAACAAATATTTATGAGGCGGTCGTTGACGGAAGAAATGTATATGTTATCGATAAGAACATTACTTTTATCAAGGAAAATTATCTTAACCAATATTACGGCAAAAAGGATTCCGTCATTGTTTACAAGGATGAAAAGGAATTCAACGGATTTACAATTTACAGCGTAAACAGAGTTAAATAACATTAAAAAAGTATATCACGATTTTTTTGGAGACGGTGAAGTCGTTTTTCTCAGGCATTTCGTTCATTCCTTTTCTGTCATTTTCCGGGCAAACTAAAACAAAAAGCAGAGCTTTTGGGCTCTGCTTAGTTTCTTGAAAATATACTTTTGCTATGGGAGTGATTCAGATTAGATTGCTCGGAATAAAACAATTATCCTTGTCAATCGGTATTGGCTCCTCACACATACATATGATGCCGCCGTTTCCGCGGCTCAAAGAAGCCTTGTCAATTACGCTGTACTTTTTGACCTCACGACGATCAGGAGAAGCACTCTTTTTTATTTCCAACGGATGAATGACATTGTTTTCCTCGATGAAAACATCAATCTCTTTTGCGTTAGAATCACGAAAATAGGTAATATTTACTTTAGATTTAGCGTAAGCGTAGTTTTTCACAAGCTCCATTACCACATAATTTTCGTAGTAATGACCGCTTGCAGCACCGTTACGGAGAGTGTCTGCCGTCAGCCACATCGAAAGGTAAGAACAAAGACCGGTGTCACAGAAATACAGTTTCGGTGTTTTGCTGAGCCGTTTCAGTTCATTGTTTGAATATGGGGCAAGCAGATAAACAATGTGAAGTCCCACAAGTACTTTCAGCCATTCCTTTGCGGTACTTGATGCAATGTCAGCGGATTAATAATTTACCTGCTCTGAAACAAGAGCAGCACAGCCGACCAGAAACTTACGAAAACGAACTGTGTCGGTGATACCGCCGTGTTAGCTTAGTAATGTTTTTTTGAAAGGTGATAAAATTATGAGTACCAATAAGATTACTTGTTCATTTACCATTGACCGTGATATTTACAACGCTTATAAAAGTATTGTTGTAAAAGGTGGTGAAAATGTAAAGGGCAACCTTATCCGTTATATGCTCAATGTCATTAACTATGAAACTCCAAATGCAGATACAATTTCTGCAATAAAAGAAGTTGAAGAACTGAAAAAAATCCAAACAAAAAAACCTATGCTTCATTTAGAGAGCTTTTAGAGGATATTACCAATGAGTAAATTAAAAATTGTGCCATCACAGAAATTCAACAGAGATGTTAAGCTGGAAATTAAGCGTGGATACAATATTCAATTGCTTGATGGATGTTGTTGAAATGATAGCTGAACAACAACTACTGCCACCGGTATATAAAGATTACAAACTAATTGGAAATTATTCCGGCTGTAGGGAGTGTCACATTACCCCTGACTGGCTCTGAATTTATGAAATTAGTAATGAAGAACTTATTTTGTATCTGACAAGAACCGGAACACACAGCGATTTATTTTAAGCTCCTAAAGGCATTTTTACCTTAATAGAATATACTAACAAATAAAAGAAAGAACCTTCCCTAATGATAAATTCATCAGAGAAGGTTCTTGTTATTTCTTCACCATAACTACAGCCTGTTTGCCGAGTTCGTTATATCTTGTATTTACAAGGCTTTTTGAGTAACGGGGTCGAGCATTCGTCCACGGATCGTTGAAATAGTAATAATCTTTGTCATAGCCCGTGAGCAACAAACAATGTTCGCCGGCAGTCCAAGTGTAGTAACTGCCGAGTTTATATTTTGCGTTTTCATCGGTGTAGTTTACTCTCCAAGTGGTTGTCTTAAATGACGGTGACATATTAATTGTTGCCCACACCATAATCGGCTGACCTTGTGCAACATACTTACCCGAAAGATATTCAAGACTTTTCCCGCTGGTTTCTACAACCTTGTATGATTTGTCGGAAAGGTATTTATTCATACATTTTACCATAATCGGTGCATACGCTCCGTAGCTGTTGGAACTATATGGTGTTCCAACAAAGGCACAATTCGGATCAGGTCCTGTGTATGAACCGTTTGAATAACCGAAAGGTTTTTTTACCAAATACTTATCTGCAAATGTCGTTTCAGAAATTTTATATCCGTAGAAATTCAACAGCATTGTTGCACTACATGTTTCACAGCCTGTCGGGAGCTTACTTTGACCGATTAACGGAACATTTGAAATCTTCTTGCTCTGTGGCATTATGTATACATTGCAAATGGCTTTTTTTCCGTTATTCAAAGTGCAAGTTACAGTTGCTTTTCCTGTCGCTACTCCTTTGACGATACCTCCGCCTCTTGTTACAACAGCTATTTTTGAATTGCTTGATGAATAAAGTCTGTAATATGCCGCTGTACCTTTTGGAACACTGCTGTTAATGTCAAAACTCTGACCTATGTACAGTACAATTTCACTTGCGTTAAGTTTAAGAGATGTTGCAAGCGGCTTGACCGTTACATTACAGGTTGCTTGTGTACCGTTTGGCATTTTGCATCTCACAGTTGTGGTTCCTGCCTTTTTTGCGGTCATCAAACCTCCGGCTTTTTGAACAAAAGCAATATTCGGATCATCTGAATAATAAGAACGATAATAAGCTGCTGTTCCGCTCGGCACATAGCTTGAAAAATCATACTGTTCACCGATTCCAAGTGTAATACTTGTCTTATCAAGCTTTATGCTATTGGCAAGTTTTTTGACGGTAACCTTGCATTGGGTTTTAAGTCCGTTATATGTATTTGCGGTAATTGTAGCAGTACCTGTACCGACGGCAGTTATTTTTCCGTTATTGTCAACAGTTGCAACCTTACGGTCACTTGTTGTAAAAGCAACTTGCGAAATATCTCCATTTTCGATAGTAGTAATAAGAGTATATGACTCCCCTACCCCAAGTGTTATTGTATTCTTATTGAATTTCACACTTTTAGGCGGAACAGTTGGTTTTGGCTCTGTAGTAGGCTGTTCAGTAATCTGCTCAGTAATCTGCTCAGTATACTCTTTTGTTGAAGGTTCAGTAACTTCTTCCGTAGTTGTTTCAGTCGATTCTGTCGATGGTTCATCAACAATTGTTGTTTCCTCAACACATTCTGTAGTAGCTTCAGTATATGCTGTAGTTTCAGAATATTCAGTTGTTACTTCAGCACAAGCAGATGAGAAATTCGATATCGTTGTTTCTGTGGATGCTTCAGTTCCGTAAACCGAAGTAGTTTCTGTCAAAGATGACGGTTCTGATGTATCGAATTGAGATCCAACAATAATTTTCTGAATATTAGTGGCATCAATAACGGTCAACACATTGTCGCCATTAGTATCGTAAAGAAATTTCTCATCATCAGTTAAGTCAATCATACCTACAACATACTTTTGGACCTTGGTTGCATCCATAACTGTAAATTCGTAATTACCACCGTTAACGATAGTCGCTGCATATGGTATTATACATATCGCAGATAACAGCGTTATGATTAATAATATTGATATTGGTTGTATTATTTTTTTCATGTTTTTTGCTCCCTTATCTGTGCCTGTTGTAATAGTCTTTGTCTGACCGTTTACAAATGTCTTTTCTACCGTATTACCGTCTGAATCGGTAACAATGTAATGAGTAAGACTGCCGTTTGATGATGTGCGATATTCACTTTCAAGCGAACCGTCAAATGTGTAGTAGTAATATGAGGTTTCACCGCTTAAATAGGTAGGCTCAAATGAGCCTACTTACCCACATTCGTTTTAAATTTTTTCAAATATAGTTAGAATTATTAATCAATCTAAAATTTATGCCTATTTTTTTTAACTCATTAAATGCACTAAAATTGGTCTCATTGACTAACACCATTTTTTCATGTGAAATACAGCGAAACCACGGTATGCAATTTTTATAAAAAGCCAAATCTTCAGGATAATCATAAGCATTCCAAGAAGAAAAATCTATAGGTTTCATCAATAAAGCCGTTGTTATTTTATTAATTCTGAAACAATGGATTTGTTGTCCTGCAGTATATCTGGGTGTTTTTATTTTACCTAATGGAATTTCATGATTTCTAAAACCATCCAAGAAATTAAAATATTCATTAGAATGATCCTTTTTATGGATCTGTCTCACAGTAAAAAAACTAAAATTCTCACTATAGCAAGTGGCAACTTTTAAGGTTTTATCTGACGAAGTGCTGTCTTTTGTTGCAACTGACGATGTTGAATCCTATGAATCGGAATTTCCGGAACAACCTGCAAATAATGTTGCTGTCATTGCAAGTGTGAGGAACGCACATAGATTTTTTTGTCCGGGCATTGTCAATAAAAGTTTGTAAGTTTTAAAGAAGATTGAACTTTTTATTGTTCAATCCTCTTTCTTGTTTATTACAGACTGCATATCTTCGGGGATCTCGGCAGTAACCGTAATGTATTCATTTTTTATCGGGTGATAAAATTCAAGTCTTGCACAATGAAGTGCCTGTCTTGAAATTTTATCAAGCTTTCCGCCGTACAAGTCATCTCCCATAAGCGGATGCCCTAAATAAGCCATATGGCAGCGAATCTGATGTGTTCTGCCGGTTTCAAGCCACAATTCAAGCAATGTAAAATCTTTTGTTGCAACAAGCGGTTTGTAGTGCGTAACTGCTTTCATTCCGTCATCACGGACAATTCGCACCATTTTGGAATCATCACGCAAATCCATTGGCTTATCAACTACACCTTCGGTATTTATTTTGCCCTCGCATAAAGCGTAATAGACTTTATGCGTTTTATTTTTTACGGCATTGGCTGTAAAACGGTTTTTGGCTATGAGAACAAGCCCTGAGGTATCCTTGTCAAGTCGATTAATTGCCCGAAATACAAACGGCTTGCCGTTTTGACTGCAATAGTACGAAACAATATTTGCAAGCGTATCGCTTTGGTGCTGCTTTACAGGATGAACAGGCATGGAATGCGGTTTGTTTACCACAAGAAAATGTTCATCCTCATATCTTATATCAAGTGTCCCCTTTGTCGGTTCAATTTCACATTTTTCATCGGGAATTGCAATTGAAACGGTTTTTCCGCTTTGCACACAGTCAATTGTTCTTAAAATTTTCCCGTCCATCAAAATGCCGTCTTTTTCTCTTTTCAGTCGTGTTATTATTCTTGCAGAAAGCCCGCATTTATCACGCAGAAATCTTTGAGCAAGCATATCGTCACATTCGTCAGGTACGGAAAAATACAGTCTGTCAGACATAAATCATCCTCCAAACAAAAAACAGAATTATCAGCTGAATAATAAATATTATCGGTATGCCGAGCATAAATTTAATGTGTCTTGTTTTGTGTCTGATTAATTGCATTGTAATGTACATTGCAACACTTCCTCCGAGTGCGGAGAGAATCAGCAATGTGCTTTCTCGTACTCTCCATTTGCGGTGAATTGCAAAGTATTTGTCACAGACTGTTACAATAATTGATATCAGGCTGATGATGCAAATGTATATGATGAAAATTTCCATGAGAACTCCAAAGGATGATTTGATTGAAAAACAAAAAGATTGTTCCGATTATTGTATCTGTAATAGCTATGTTAAGCGTTATCTGCATAAGCTCATTTACAAGAGAAAAACCGCCCAAAAAGCAGAATGATATCAACAATATTGCAGCTTTATCATCAAAGGCGACCGCCGACACACCCGAAAGTGATGAAGAAATGCGTGGCGTGTGGGTATCATATATGGAGCTTTCTATGGAAAATGAAAGCTCAAAAACACAAAAAGCGTTTGAAGATAAATTTACCGAAATAGCACAAAAATGCCGTGAAAGCGGTTTCAACACGCTTATTGTACAGGTACGCCCCTTTTGTGACGCATTATATAAGTCAAGCTATTTTCCGTGGTCACATATTCTCACGGGTACGCAGGGTGAAAATCCTCAATATGACGCACTGCAAATTATGTGTGATATATGCAAAGAAAACAATTTGAAAATTCATGCGTGGATTAATCCATACAGAGTCAGTTCAAATGAAACTCCGAAAAAACTTTCAGACAACAATCCTTACATAAAGAATTCCGAAATAGGTATAAAAACCGATAACGGAATTTTTCTTGATCCGTCAAATGAAACTGCACAACAGCTGATTAGTGACGGTGTAAAGGAAATTGCGGAAAATTATGATGTTGACGGGATACAATTTGACGACTACTTCTACCCAACTGAGGATGAAAGTTTTGATAAAAAGCAGTATGAGGCTTATATTGAAAAATACGGTAAAGAAAACTGTATGAGTCTTGATAATTGGCGAATGCAAAATGTAAATACGCTGATTTGTAAGGTTTACAGAACAATAAAAAGTGTGGATTCGTCAGTTGAGTTCGGCATATCACCGCAAGGCAATATAGGTAACAATGACGGATTGTATGCCGATGTAAAATCGTGGTGTACCTGTAAAGGCTTTGCAGATTACATCTGTCCGCAAATTTACTTTAGCCTTGAAAATCCTGCTCTTAATTTTGAAGATTGCCTTGACAGCTGGACATCTCTTGATTTTGACGAAAATGTAAAACTGTATGTAGGTCTTGGCGGTTATAAGGCAGGAAACGGCGAATATGACGAAGAAACATGGCTTTTAAGTGACAGTATCCTTGCCGATGAATACGATATTTTGCGTAACAACAAATCTGTCAGGGGCTTTATGCTTTACAGCTATAGTTGCCTTGAGGATAATACTGCAAAAAAAGAGATTAATAATCTGATTAACGCTTTAAACTAATTCAGCATCGCAGTAGTCATCAAATGATTTTGTAATTTTTACATCAATAATTTTACCGCAAAGACTTGTATCTTCGGAATTAATATGAACAGGCGTGTAGTTCTTTGTGTAACCCTCAAGATAACCGTGACGAAGTCTTTCAACGAGAACAGATTCACAAAGACCAACCTGATCTTTAAGAAATTCCCTTCTGGTTTCATCGCAGACCTGCTCCATAATTTTGGCTCTCTGCTCTTTGATTTGGGGATCAATTTGATTTGGTGCTTTATCGGCAACAGTACCTTTACGGCGTGAATACGGGAAAATATGCACCTTTGCAAAGCCGATTGACTTTACAAATTTAAGAGATGCGTTGAAATCTTCCTCTGTTTCACCTGCAAATCCAACCATTACATCGGTTGTCATAGAACTGTTTTCAAAAGCGTTTCTGAGATTTGTAACAATTTCAGCGTATTCGGAACAATTGTAGTGACGGTTCATTGCTTTGAGTGTGTTATCACAACCGCTTTGTAGTGAAAGATGAAACTGCGGACAGAACTTTGGCTGTGCGGCAAGACGGGCAATCATTTCTTTATCCATTCTTTCGGGTTCGATTGAACCGAGTCTTACACGGTCGATTCCGTCAACGGAACACGCACATTCTACAGCATCCGCAAGATCAAAATCTTCGTCAAGACCGTAGGCGGAAAGGTTAATACCAACGAGAACAACCTCACGGTAACCGTTTGCGGCAACCTGAATAAGCTCTGCCTTTAAATCTTCAAGAGATTTTGAACGCACTCTGCCCCTTGCATATGGAATAATGCAGTAAGAACAAAATCTGTTGCAACCGTCCTCAATTTTAATGAAAGCTCTTGTATGCTCTCCGAGTGACGATACGGAAAGGTTTTCGTATTTTTCGCCTTTTCCGATATGCTCTGTTATATGAACAAATTTCTGTTTTTCTTCGAGAAACTTGTAAATTGAAGGAACGAGTTCGGCTCTCTTTGCATTGCCGAGTACGATATCGCAATTTGAAAAGTTCTCGCTTTCTTCGGGGAAAGCCTGTGGCATACAGCCGGTTAAAATAACAATTCCGTCAGGATTTTCACGGCGGACACGATTGAGAATCTTGCGGTTTTTTGCGTCACTTACGGATGTCACCGTACAGCTGTTAACGATTGTTATGTCTGCCCTGTCCCTGTCTTCCGAGAGAAGAAAACCGTTCTTCAGCATATCTTCACGCATTGCCTGTGATTCATACTGATTAACCTTGCAGCCGAGTGTAATTATATTAAAATTCATTCACTAACCATCCTTTTTTGGGTAAATAGTTGAAATTGCAAAAATTCATTAATTCGTTGTTGATTTAGACAAAAATTAATGATAAAATATAGACAAGATGAACAATGGAGGTGAGATCTTGTTTTCTGTACCGGTTTCCGTTAAAAATAAAAAAGAAATGATTGATATGTTTGAAACTCTTGCTCACTTTCCGGATACAGTAATGATGCTAAGAAACGGCGATAATACTGTTGATGCTCATTCGTTGATGGGATTTTTTGCAATTGACGAAAAAATTCCGATTGAACTTCTTCTTGAATCAGAACCTGATGATAATCTCAAACAGGCGATTTCTAAATTTGCTTTTGTTAATGCATAAAAATAATATATACATACTGTTAAGCCCTATGACCAAAGTCATAGGGCCTTTTTGTTTGTGCTTTTAGTTATGAATTTTTGTCAACAACATGGAACTTTTTAAGGTTTCCTGTCTTTTCGCTTCTCTTTTCAAGTTCGGCAAGAACATCTTCAAGCGGAATACCGAGCTTTACCATCATTACAGTAAGATGATAGATAAGGTCTGCAATTTCATAAACAGTTTCGCTGTTATCATCATTTTTTGCCGCAATGATTGTTTCACTGCACTCCTCACCTACTTTTTTAAGAATCTTATCAATTCCTTTATCAAGAAGGTAGCAAGTGTATGAACCCTCTTTTGGATTATCTCGTCTGTTTTCTACTGTAGCATAAAGTGCTTCAAGAACTTCTCTGTCGTTCATATTAAAATTCTCCTCATTTTAATTTTTTAAAAAAGCAGGAATGATTTCCCGTGTGGCAGGCCGCACCTGTCTGTTCAACTGTGATGAGCAATGTATCGTCATCGCAGTCGGCATATATTTCTATTACCTTTTGTAAATGACCTGATGTTGCACCCTTGTTCCAAAGCTCCTGACGGCTTCTTGACCAGAACCATGTGTAACCGGTTTCAAAAGTTTTTTGCATACTTTCACGGTTCATATATGCAAGCATAAGTACCTCACCCGTTGACTTTTCCTGAATAATTGCGGGAATAAGTTCGGATTTTACAAAATATTTATCAAGATCCATAATTACCTCAGATTTTATTTGTTACTTCAATCGCCTGTTTCAAATCGAGCGAACCTGTGTAGATAGCCTTACCGCAGATTGCACCGTAGACATCGAGTCCTGCAAGATTTATGATATCCTTGAGAACTGCAACACCGCCGCTTGCGATAATATTACAGCTGACTTCGTGAGCAAGGGCATCAAGCTGTTTAAGGTTAGGACCTGCAAGAGTACCGTCCTGATCAATGTCTGTGAACACAATAGTCTTTACTCCGACATCTTCCATACGCTTTGCAAGCTCAATGTAGTTGATTTCCGAATTGTCAATCCAACCTTCCGCACGAACCATACCGTCCTTTGCATCAATGCCAACTGCAATTCTCTCACCGTAGTCTTTTACGGCATCAATAACAAGCTGCTGATTTTTAACTGCGGCTGAACCGAGAATAACACGGTTTATTCCTCTTGAAAGATAATATTCAACCGCCTTCATATCACGGATTCCTCCGCCAACCTCAACAGAAAGTCCCGAGGCTTTTGCAACATCTGCAATAAGATCGGCATTAACAAGCTTTGCATCTTTTGCACCGTCAAGGTCAACCATATGCATCCACTCTGCACCTGCGTCAGCAAAGCCCTGAGCGGCAATATACGGGGACTCTGCTACCTTCTGAACGGTTGCATAATCACCCTTGAAAAGACGGACACAATTGCCGTCTTTTATGTCAATAGCGGGTAAAATAATCATTATAACACTCCTTTAGTAGAAAGAAGTACATTTGAAGAATTTTGCTTTACTGCAAGACGGAGTGCGTGTGCGCAAGTCTTGTACAAAGCCTCTGTGATATGGTGAGAGTTGTCACCGTAAACAGATTTGAGGTGAAGTGTGATTTGTGCGTTAAATGCAAATGCACGCATAAATTCTACTGTCATTGAACAGTCGTAGCCGCCGCATCTTTCCTGCGGGAAATCAGCGTCGAACACAAGATAAGGTCTGCCGCTGATGTCAACAGATGCAAACGCAAGCGCTTCGTCCATAGGAACATAAAAACTGCCAAATCTCTCAATTGACTCTTTGGTTGAAAGAGCCTCTGCAAATGCTTTGCCGAGAACTATACCTGTGTCTTCAACGGTGTGGTGCTCGTCAACATAGAGATCGCCTTTTACCGAAACCTCAAGTCCGAATCTGCCGTGAGTGGCAAACGAATTGAGCATATGGTCAAAAAAGCCTATTCCTGTATCAATTTTAATATCGCCGCCGTCAAGATTTAGTTTTAGCTTTATGTCGGTTTCCTTCGTTTTACGCTCAACATATGCACTGCGCATATAATCACCTCGATAAATAAGTTTTAATGCAACTTATCAGTTCTTCGTTTTCTTCTTCTGTGCCAACGGAAATTCTAATGTAATCGCCCATAAAACGGATTACAATTGAATTGTCCTTGAGATAGTTCCACAAGTCTTTGCCGAATGATGTTTTAACAAAAACAAAGTTTGCACAACTGTTGTAAACCTTAAAATCATCGGAAAGAGCGGACAACTCCAATAAGTCATTATACAGCTTTTCTCTGTTTCTGACAATTGTTTTTTGTCTGTTTTTGAGATAATCTTTATTTTTATATATTATACTGCCGACAACCTGAGAAAATGTGTTCACATTGTACGGAGATTTTACCGCTTTTACAGCTCTTGAAATTGTTTCATTTGCAACGGCAAAACCGAGTCTGAGTGCCGCTGAGCCTACTGCCTTTGATGCAGTTCTGAAAATAATGAGATTTGAATACTTTTCAACCTCATTTATTAGACTCTGATCCCAGAAATCCATATATGCTTCGTCAAGAATTACAAGTGCATTTACGCTTGTAACAAGTCTGCGTGCATCTTCGGCGGTCATTCCCTGCCCTGTCGGATTGCATGGGTTTGAAAAAAGCAGAAGTTTGATATTGTCACGATTTACCTTTTCAATAAGTGCATCCGTATCAATTGAAAGGTCGTCGGATTTGATAAATGTGTCACATTCAACCTCACAGATTGATGAATAGAATTTGTACATTGAAAAATCGGGAGCAACGCAAAGCATCCTGTCCCCTTTTTCCATAAATGCGGCTTCAATCAAAAAGATAAGTTCATCTGAGCCGTTACCTGCGGTTACATATTTTGGATTGATTCCGTAATAATCCGCAAAAGCCGTAACAACCTTTTCCGCAAGCGGATCGGGATAGCGGTTGAAATCAATTTTATCAATTGCATTTTTGATTTCTTCTTTGATGAAATCAGGATAATTTTCGGGACATTCGTTTGCATCAAGTCGAATTTTATATGTACCGCTGATTGGTTCATACGGTTCAAGTTCACGGATTTTTTTGTTTAATTCATAAGACATTGCATAACTTCCATTCTTATTTCATATCAAAACGCACTTTAATTGAATTTGCGTGTGCTGTAAGTCCTTCTGTTTCTGCAAAGCGAACTACATCTTCGGCGTCTTTTCTCAAAGCGTCTTCCGTATAGTAAATAAAGCTTGATTTCTTTACAAAGCTATCTACCGAAAGAGGTGAGAAAAATCTTGCCGTGCCGCTTGTCGGAAGAACATGGTTAGGACCTGCAAAATAGTCGCCCAAAGGCTCAGGACTGTAGTTGCCGAGAAATACAGAGCCGGCATTATCAAGCTTGCCGACATACTCCATTGGGTTTTCACAACAAACCTCAAGATGTTCGGGAGCAAGCTCGTTAGCAAATTCAATCGCCTGTGACATATCACTGCATACAATAACTGCACCGAAATTGTCAACCGATGAGCGGATAATATCTTTTCTTGAAAGAGCGGTCATCTGCTTTTCAAGCTCTGTTTCAGTTTCTTTGGCAAGCTCTTCACAGTCGGTGAGCAGAATTGCAGACGCAAGCCTGTCATGCTCTGCCTGACTCATAAGGTCTGCGGCAAGGAATTTGGGATTTGCAGACTTATCGGCAATGATGAGTATTTCACTCGGACCTGCAATCATATCAATATCAACTGTTCCGTAAAGAAGTTTTTTTGCTGTTGCAACAAAGATGTTGCCGGGGCCTACGATTTTATCAACCTTTGGTACGGATTCTGTACCGTATGCAAGTGCGGCTACTGCCTGTGCACCGCCCATAAGGAAGATTCTGTCAACACCTGCTACCTTTGCGGCGGCGATGATATTCGGATTCGGTGTGCCGTCCTTCTGCGGAGGTGTACACATAATAATCTCCTCAACACCTGCAATTTTAGCGGGAACAGCGTTCATAAGAACTGATGACGGATATGCCGCAGTACCACCCGGAACATAGATACCTACTCTTTTAAGGCCTCTGATTCTCTGACCCATCATTACGCCGTTATTCTTTGTTGTGAGCCAGCTTTGCTGAACCTGTCTTTTATGGAAGTCTGCAATATTTGCGGCTGCCTTTTTAATTGTTTCAAGATAATCCTTATCGCATTTTTCAATAAGGCTGTCGATTTCATCGGAAGTGATTTCTACCTTTTCAGGTGCTTTTCCGTCAAATTTAACGGTATATTCCTTTACGGCTTTATCACCGTTTTCTGCTACATTTTCGATGATTTCCGAAACAATCGGAACTACATTTTTATCTGAATTCTGCGCTCTCTTTTTGAGCAAATCAATAAATTCATATTCGTTTTTTCCGTCTGCTACAACAGTTGTAATCATTTTGTGACAGCCTCCAGTTTCTTCTGCAATTCTTCAATTTCAGCCTTGCGCAGTTTTAGACTTGCCGTATTGGCGATAAGTCTTGCTGAAATATCACATACCCATTCAATCACTTCAAGTCCATTAGCTTTGAGCGTTGAACCTGTTTCTACTATATCTACAATACCGTCTGCAAGACCTACAAGAGGAGCGAGTTCAACCGAGCCCTCAATCTTAATGATTCTTACATCCATATTTTTATCGTCAAAAAATGCCCTGGTTACATTGGGATACTTTGACGCAATTGTCTTTGTTTTGTAACCGCCGTAAAAATCGGAGTCCTTTTTTGTAGCAAGAGCAAAACGGCATTTACCGAATCCTAAGTCGAGAAGTTCATAAAAAGATGAACCGTTTTCAAGAATTGTATCCTTGCCTACGACACCAAGGTCACACACACCGTGCTCAACATATGTAATTACATCTGCGGCTTTCGCAAGCACAACTTCAAAATCATTGTTGCCGATCGGAAGAATAAGCCTTCTTCCCTTGTTTTTTACTTCATCACAATTATATCCGATTTTTTCAAGAAGTTCAATTGTGGTCTTTTCAAGTCTGCCCTTTGTCAGAGCAATTCTTAATGGTTTCATATTTAATCCTTTCCGACAGCTTGATTATATACTTTCAACTTTTGCAATTCCTCTTGATTTTGCAAACTGTTCTGTTTCTTCAAGAGTTTCAAGTACGCTGAACTGTGCATTTATTCCCTTTTCATTAAGCTCGTCAACATAGCTGAGAGCCTTCATTTCATGTCCGTTTTCTGCAAAAACGAGAACATCGGGATTATCTGAATAATTTACATTATCATCGGAAAGATGTTTCATTGTAATTGCATCTGTATCAATCGCAAAGCCTGCCGCACCCATAGGAGCGTCAAATTCGCTGAGAAGATCGTCATATCTTCCTCCCGAAATAACAGCGTCACCGATTCCGTTAATATACCCTGAAAATACGATTCCCGTATAGTAATCGTTTCTCTGAACAAGTCCGAGGTCGATGATAAGCTTGTTGCCGAGTTCAAGCACGGAAAGTTCTTTATAGATTGAGTGGAGATAATCAAGAGCGTTTTCGGCACCTGTACCTTTGCAGATGTCATACGCCTCATCAAACACTTCTTCACCGCCGAAAAGTGACGGGAGCGAACGGATTGCGGAAACAGTCTTACAAGGCTTGAGTTTGTCAAGAAGATTGTTAAGCGCCGAGTAGTTTTTACTTTCGATTGATACTCTGATTTTTTCTTTGTAATCGTTATCAATATCGAGTTCTTTTGACAGAGCATTGAATACTTCGGCGTGTCCGAGTTCAATTCTGAAATCATCGGCAACGGCTGAAATGCTTTTTATTGCCGAGGTGAGAATTTCAAGGTCGGCTCTCTTTCCTTTTGCCCCGAGAAGTTCAACACCCATCTGAAGAAATTCGTTTCTTCTTCCTGCAAGTGACGGATTGTTGCGATATACTGCCTGCTTGTAGTAAAGTCGAACAGGAAGTGTATTGTTTTTAAGTCTTGTAGAAACCATTCTTGCAATCGGCAGAGTGGAGTCAGGACGGGCAACAAGAAGTCTGCCTTTGTTATCGGTTGTCTTGAACATTGATTCCTGCGAGATTCCGCTTGACGGAATTGAGAACACATCATAAAATTCAAGAGCAGGAGTTATTACCCGTTTAAATCCGCCTTTTACAAATACCTTTTCAATGCTTGTGCAGATATAATCCATAGCGGAACATTCGGCGAACAGAAAGTCCTTTGTTCCCTCGGGAGTCATTTTTAAATTCTTTTTCATAATTACCTCTCAACGCTTTAGCGTGTTAATATGGTAATATATTAACACGCTAAACTTGATTTGTCAACACTATTTAGATGAAACGAAAATTTTACGATTATTCATTTGTATTATCTGAGGATTCGTCTTCATCATTTGTTTTGTTACGGTTGATGAATTTCATAAATTTTTCTCTTTGCTGCATTTCTTTTTCTTCACGAAGTTTTTTCTGCTCTGCGGCAATTTTGGTATAGTTAAGCACCTCAAAGTCAAGAGCCTCCTGAGCTATTCTTCCCTTTGAGTCAATTTTGTTTTTAACTCTCTTGCCGACAAGAGCATAGATTACGGCATAGATTGGAGTTCCGAGAATAAGACCGAGCACACCGAACATTCCTCCGCCGACAATTACGCTGAACAGTACCCAGAAGCTTGAAAGACCGACCTGACTGCCGATAATCTTCGGCTTGAAAAGATTGCCGTCAAGCTGCTGAATTATAACTATAATGATTATGAAAATAATCATGTAAATAGGATCAATAAGCAAGAGGATAAAAGCACTCGGAATTGCACCGATGAACGGTCCAAAGAACGGAATAATATTCGTTACACCGATAAGAACCGCAATAAGCGGTGCGTACGGTAATTGACAAATTGACATTGTAACGAATGTGAGAACACCGAGAAAAGCCGCATCAATGATATCGCCAACGAGAAAACGACCGCATTTTGTATCTGTAATATCGACAATTTCATAGATCTTAGGAAGATACTTTATCGGAATAAAAGCAACAGCAAGCTTTTTTATCTGACGGCAAAGTGTTTCCTTTGCGGCAAGGAAGTAAACTGAAATAACGATTCCGAGCAGGAAGTTATACACACCGTTACACATAGACATAATTGCGCTGAATACGGCATTTGTAGAGTTGCCGAGAAAACTGGTGATATTGCCTGCCGAAATAAAGTTTGTAATATACTTGAAGAAGTTGTTTATTACTTCACTTGCGTCAATTTCCATACTGAATGTATGGTTAATCCAATGCACTACTGTTTTTGTCATGTCAGAAAGTACGCCTGCATACTGCGGCAGGCTGTTAATAAGACTGAACAGGCTGGCTGCAATCTGCGGAACTACAATTGAGATTATAACAACAAAAATTGCTACTACAATTGCATAGGTTATAATAAGTGCAAGGGGTTTTCTGAAGTTAGCAAGGAATTTTCGCTTTCGCCCCATTCTGCCGAAAACTTTGGAGTAGAAAAATTTGTAAGGATAGTTAAGGATGTAAGCAAAAAGGAATCCGATTGCAAACGGAGTGATTATGCCTGTTATCCAACCGATTGCCGACCACACAACATTCATATTATCTTTTACAAGTAAAAGAAATACTGTAAATGAAATGCAAATCAGCAAAGTTTTTAGCGAAAGCAGTTTTTTCATTTAGACAACTCCTTAAAATAATGACATCTGTGAGCTTTCAGGCAAATCCTTGAGAACTCCGACATCTTTCAGTGTTTCAATAACAGCCTTAGTAACCTTTGTTTTTATCTGCATATCTTCAATTGAAAGATATTCTGTGTGCTTACCCGTTTCTGCGAGTGAATCTGCGGCAGCGCCGCCTACACCGGGTAAGGATGAAAACGGAAGTCTGATTTTTCCGTCCTCTACCTTGAACATTTTAGCCTCGGATTTGTAGATGTCAACAGGAAGAAATTCAATTTTTCTTGCCATCATTTCGTTGACAATTTGCAAGGTCTGGAACTCTGCTTCATCCTTGGCTGTGGCTTCGTGAACACTCTGTTTTTGTTTTATGTTGTTCATCTTGTCACGGACAGCCTGATGTCCCTGCATGGCAATTGCACCGTCAAGATTTTCACTTCGTACGGTAAAGTATGCCGCATAATATTCAACGGCCTTGTGAACCTTGTACCAACCGAGTCTGAGCGTTGCAATCATATAGGCTGCGGCATGGGCTTTCGGGAACATATACTTAATTTTCATACATGAATCAATATACCATTCGGGAACATTGTGTTCACGCATAGCCTTGAAGTGTTCTTCCGTAAGAAGTTTTGTTGCGTTGCCTTTACGGACAATCTCCATTATTTTGAATGCCATGCCCGGTTCAAGACCTTTGTGCATAAGATAAGTCATAATCGAGTCACGAGTACCGATTACTTCCGAAATTGTACAGGTTCCGTTATGAATAAGTTCCTGAGCGTTTCCGAGCCATACATCGGTACCGTGCGAAAGACCTGCAATCTGCAAAAGGTCGGTAAAGGTTTTGGGCTGTGCCTCAACAAGCATGCCTCTTACGAAAGCCGTACCGCATTCAGGAAGGCTGAATGTACCGGTTTTTGAGTCGATATCCTCCTCAGTAACTCCGAGTGCTTTCGGAGAGGTAAACAGCGACATAACCTCGGGATCGCTCATTGAAACTTTCATTACGGGGATACCTGTGTAGAGTTCAAGATAATGATAGATCGTCGGAACATCGTGTCCGAGCTCATCAAGTTTTGTGATTGTATCATGAATTGAATGGAAGTCGAAGTGGGTTGTAATGTTATCTGAGTTCACATCATTTGCAGGATGCTGAACAGGGCAGAAATCGTAAACATCGTTTGTTCTCGGTACAACAACCATACCACCGGGGTGCTGACCTGTGGTTCTCTTAACTCCCGTACAACCGATTGCAAGACGCTTTTCCTCAGCCTTGTGCATTACAAGACCTCGCTCCTGTGCAAACTTCTTAACGAAGCCGAGTGCTGTTTTTTCGGCTACGGTAGAAATTGTTCCCGCTTTGAACACATTATTCTTACCGAAGAGCTCTTCCGTGTAACGGTGAGATTTTGACTGATACTCACCGCTGAAGTTAAGGTCGATATCAGGCACTTTGTCGCCTTTAAAGCCAAGAAATGTTTCAAACGGAATTTCGTGACCGTCCTGATCCATAAGAGTGCCGCATTCGGGACAGTTTTTTGGCGGCATATCAAAGCCTGAGCCGTAACTGCCGTCTGTGATGAACTCGCTGTGTTTGCAGTTTGGACATACATAGTGCGGACAAAGCGGATTAACCTCCGAAATACCGGACATAGTAGCTACGAAGGAAGAACCTACCGATCCTCGTGAACCGACAAGATATCCGTGTGCCTCACTGTCTGCAACAAGCTTTTGCGCAGTCATATAAAGCACCGAGAATCCGTAGGTTGTGATTGAATTAAGTTCCTTGTCAAGTCTTGCCTTTACGATTTCAGGCAACGGATCACCGTATTTCTCTTTTGCTCTTTTCCATGTAATATCAATAAGCTGTTCCTGTGCGCCCTCAATGTTAGGCGGGAATGTACCCTTTGGAATAGGTCTGATATATTCGCACATATCGGCGATTTTATTGGGATTTTCTACTACATACTCATAGGCTTTATCCTTGCCGAGCCATTCAAATTCCTTGAGCATTTCAGCAGTTGTTCTGAAATAAAGCGGAGCTTGCTGTTCGGCATCTTTAAAGCCCTGACCTGCCATAAGAATTTTTCTGAATTCGGAATCTGTCGGATCCATAAAGTGGACATCGCAGGTTGCGCATACAGGCTTGCCGAGTTCTTTTGCAAGCTTAATTATTGTACGGTCAATTTCATGAAGTTCGTCAACAGAATTAAATCTGCCGTCACGAATCATAAAGCTGTTATTGCCTGCAGGCTGAATTTCAAGATAATCATAGAATGACGCAATCTGTTTGAGTTCGCCCCACGGCTTGCCCTCAAGAATTGCCATATAAAGCTGACCTGCACAACAAGCTGAGCCGATTATGAGTCCCTCTCTGTACTTCACAAGCTCGCTTTTCGGAATTCTCGGCTTTTTATAGAAATAATTAAGATGACTGTAAGAAATAAGTCTGTAAAGATTTTTAAGACCTGTTTTATTCTTTACAAGAATAATCTGATGATAGGTCGGAAGTTTTTTAAAATCTCCGCCTGCTATCTTTGTATTAATGTCGTTTGTTTTTGTTATACCGTAATCATCTGTAAGTCGCTGACAGAGATTTATAAAAATTCTCGCAAGCATTTCGGCATCATCGGTTGCTCTGTGATGATTGAAGTCGCCGAGCCTTAAAAATTTTGCAACTGTATCAAGCTTGCAGTTCTTGATATCTGTAAGAATCGCTCTTGAAATTGCAACCGTGTCGATTGAAGTATAGTTATATTCCCTGCCCATATCTTCACAGGCTTTTGCTATGAAGGATGTATCAAAGGGAGCATTGTGAGCAACAAGCACATTGTCACCGGCAAATTCAAGAAATGCACCAACGGCCTCACTCTGTGACGGAGCGTCCTTTACCATATCATCGGTAATGCCTGTAAGCTGAGTGATTTTCTGCGGAATCGGCATTTCGGGATTTGCAAAGGTTGAAAAAGTATCGGTGATGACACCGTTTTCAACCTTGACTGCGCCGATTTCGGTAATCTTGTCACGGGCGGCTGAAAGGCCTGTTGTTTCTATATCAAAGCAGATGAATGTGCCGTCAAAACCTGTGTCGGCATCACCTTTTACAGACTCTACAAGGTCATCCATAAAGTATGCCTCAACACCGTAGATGATTTTAATTTTCTCTTCGTCTTTGTTGATTTTATCTGCAGCTTTCATTGCGTCGGGAAAAGCCTGTGCGACACCGTGGTCAGTAATTGCAACGGCTTTGTGTCCCCACTGATAAGCACGGTTTACAAGGTCACCTGCCGATGTTACGGCATCCATCTGCGACATATTTGTATGCATATGAAGTTCAACACGCTTTTTCTCGGCATTATCTACTACTTTTACTTTTTGAGCCGTACCGATTGAACGGGCATTTACAACAAGTTCGCCTGCATATTTATCGTACTCAACATCACCCTGAACAACGATTGTATCGCCTTTTTTAATATTATCAATTACGGCTGATTCCTTGATTGAATTGAATACTTTAGCTGTTGTTGAACCGGTATAATCGGTTATGTCGATAGTGAAAATATTTTTGTCACCGCTTTTAGTGACTTTCTTTTCAATATCAAACACATCGCCCCATACCACAATCCTTCCCGAATCACCTGAGATTGAAGAAATGGGAATCATTTTTCCCCTGATTGAACGACCGTATAACGGACGGATTGAGGACTGAATAATCTGCGGTGTTGCAAACTTGCCCTCACGAACTTCAATTTCCACAGTAGTGTTTTCAGCGTGTTTTTCTTCTCTTTTCTCCGCTGTTTCAACCTCTTCCTGATAGAATTCAGCGGCTTTCTGAAGATTTTCTCGGTTGATTTTCTCCTGAGCATCCTGAATAGCGGCTTTGTATTCTTCGCTGTTTTCTTCAACCTCAAAGGTTCCGGTATAATTAACGGAAATGTGAAGATTGAATTCTTCCGAAATGAGCTTTATAAGTGCTTTGTCAAAGCCTTTACTGTCAAGGAGAGTTTTTCCGCCGTTAAGAAGATTTATCGTAAGCGTATTGTTTTCAAACCTAACCTCAGCATTGTTGAGAGTTCCGTTAATACTCGGAATATCTCGCCTTACGGCTGCGTATAGCTGAGGAAAATAATCAGCGGAAAACAACTCTGTCGGAAAATGCGGTTTTATTACAGTATGATACGCAAGTGTCTTGGTAATCAGCTTTTCCGTGTCAAAAAGCGTATTACGCTCAACGAGCCCGTTGAATTTTACTGCTAAAGTAATCAAACGGGCTTGTTTGTTAATATTAAGTTGTGTCAGTTCTCCCTGTGAAATCTGTTGCGGCAGTTTAATGCCGAATTGGGAGTCAAAGACTTCTCCTAATGTTTTCATATATGTCCTTCTGTCATATTACAGCAAATGTATTTTGACTGCTGATAGAGTTATAATTTTTCTACTTCTTCCAAAAGTGCGTCAACGAGTTTATCTTCCGGAACTTTGCGAAGAATTTCGCCTTTTTTGAATACAAGGCCGCAACCGTCACCGCCTGCGATGCCGATATCAGCTTCTCTTGCCTCTCCGGGACCGTTTACAACGCAACCCATTACCGCTACTTTGATATTCTTTTTGCAGTTTCTGAGCTTATCTTCAACCTCGTTTGCAATCTTCACAAGGTCAATCCTTGTTCTTCCGCAAGTCGGACATGAAACAAATTGAACTCCGTCTTTCTCAATATCAAGAGCCTTGAGAATATCATGAGCAGCGTAAACTTCCTTTACAGGATCGGCTGTGAGGGAAACTCTGATTGTATCGCCGATACCATGGAGGAGCAATGCACCGATTCCGGCAGAAGATTTGATAATACCCATTCTTTCTGTTCCCGCCTCTGTAACACCGAGGTGAAGCGGATAGTCACACCTTTCTGCGGCAAGCTCATAGGCTTTAATCATAGTAGAAACGGTTGAACTTTTCATTGAAAGAACAATATCGTTGAAATCAAATTTTTCAAGAAGTGATGCATGGTACAAGGCACTGTCGCAAAGTGCCTCGGGTGTGGGATGACCGTATTTTGCAAGAATTTCCTTTTCAAGCGAACCTGAGTTAACACCGATTCTAATCGGAATGCCACGCTGTCGGCAAGCGTCTGCCACCGCCTTCACCCTATCATCTGATCCGATGTTACCCGGATTGATACGGATTTTGTCGATACCTGCCGCACATGCCTCAAGCGCAAGCTTATAGTCAAAATGGATATCGGCTACAATCGGGACGCTTACAGCCTCTTTGAGGGCAGGAATAAGCTTTACTGCATCTTTATTAGGAATAGCTGCACGAATAATTTCGCAACCGGCCTCTTCAAGCTCTTTTGCCTGTCTTACAGAACCCTCAATATCGGTTGAGGGAATGTTGAGCATTGACTGAACGCTTACTTTAGCACCGCCGCCAATTTTTACATTGCCGGCAGTTACCTGAATTTTACTTCCCATAAAATTTCCTCCGTTTGTCTACATTCCGGGGAATGTTCCCGTTACAAGCTGGAACACATCTTTCACCGAAATAATAAGCATAAATGCAAGCAACAGAACAAGACCGACTGTATTTACAATCTGTTCTGCCTTTCTCGGAATCGGCTTTTTAAATATCCATTCAATCAGCAAAAATAAGAATCTTCCGCCGTCAAGCGCCGGGAACGGCAGCATATTTACAATTCCGAGGTTTACCGTAATGAGTATCATTACGAAAAGAATGTTATTGACTGCATCTCCGAAGCCTGTTTGAAGTCCCATTGATGCAACCTGAGTGACAGCTGTAGCAATACCAACAGGACCTGACATATCGTTGAATGTAAATCTGCCCTGAACAAGCCACACCAGAGATGTCCACACGGTTTTTGCCATTGAACAGGTCTGTGTGAAAGTTTCACCGAGAACAGTACCGACATTTTTCTCAATCGGTTCAACTGCAAAGTCAAATGCTACAGTAGGTTTGTTTTCCTTTTCGGCATCTTCATCAGCGTAATAGGTGAAAAACTGTACATTTTCAAGTGTTATTTCTTTGCCGTCACGAACAACTTTTACATCACCCATGAATCTCGGTCTTGATGTAGTTGTGTCTATTTCGGGTGTTTTATACTTTGACATATCATATGATTTGTCAAGTGCATAAATTGACTTGCAAGTTTCGTCAAGAAGTTTTTTAGCCTCGTCTTTGCTTGCAGCCTTATTTATTTTTGAACAACCCTCAGAAAGAGCATTGTAGTATTTTTGAAGTTCATCCTTTGAAAGAGACTCGTCTTTTGCATACTTATTATATACACCGCAAGCGGCAGATGTTGCTCTTTCTTTGTATACCTCAAGTGTATTGCCTTCTACTGTTTCATATGGAAGAGTTGAGATTGCAAACTGCAAATCTCGTGAATTCCAAATTGAATAACCGTTCACTTCAACAATTTTATCCCCTGTTTGTAAACCTGTGTTTGCAGTAAATGCATTGGGTTGAAACTGAGATATTGTAGTTGAACTGTAGCTGTCAGCCTGAACGGTAAAGGCAAACATCATAACAAAGCCGAGAAGAATATTCATAACCGCACCTGCGATTATGATAATCATTCTCTTCCAAACTTTTGCGTTATTAAAAGCACCTTTTTCTTCACTGTCTTCATCCTCTCCTTCCATGGCACAGTAACCGCCTATAGGAAAAAGACGAAGCGAGTACCTTGTTTCGCCTTTAACAAAACTGATTATTTTCGGTCCCATTCCGAGTGCAAATTCATTTACCTTTACACCCGAAAGCTTTGCGGTAATAAAATGACCGAATTCGTGAGAAAAAATTATAAGCTCAAAAAGTAATATTCCTATTACAATGAGAGCCACAACTGTTAAAATTTGCATTAAAATAAATCAACTCCAAAATATTCATTGCCGTCGCAAAGACAGCAGTGGAAAATATTACCGCAAATTATAGCTTAGAGAGTACATACTCTCTTGCAAGTTTGTCTGCCTTTAACACATCATCAATGCATAAAGGCTCAAAATTGTCTATGTTATCAATTGCACCCATTACAAGGTCACCGATTTCAAGAAAAGTGATTTTACCTTCTCTGAAAAGTCGGTTAGCCTCCTCATTAGCACCGTTGGCAATTGCTGTTGCAACGCCTCCGAGTGAAAGAGCTTTTTTACAGGCTCTCAGACATTTGAAAGTATCATAGTCAGGTTCAAAGAAAGTCATTTTGCCGATTTGAGCAAGACTTAATTCACCGACAGGTGACTCATATCTTTCCGGATATGTAATTGCGTACTGTATCGGAATCCTCATATCGGGGAGTCCAAGCTGTGCAATTACGGAATTATCTACATATTCTATGAGAGAATGTATGATACTTTCACGATGAACAACAACATCAATGTTTTCGGGCTGAACATCAAAAAGCCATCTCGCCTCAATGATTTCAAGACCTTTGTTCATCATTGTAGCAGAGTCGATGGTTATTTTTGCACCCATACTCCAATTTGGATGATTGAGAGCCTCATTAACTGTTACATTCTTTAAGTCTTCGACTGTTTTGCCAAAGAACGGGCCGCCGGATGCTGTAAGAATGAGCTTTTTAAGCATTTTCTTTTCAGGCATTCCCTGCAGACATTGGAAGATAGCGGAATGTTCACTGTCAACGGGAAGGAGCTTCACACCGTTCTTCTTTACCGCATCACATACAAGCTTACCGCCTGTTACAAGCGTTTCCTTGTTTGCAAAAGCAATATCTTTTTTTGCGTTTGCCGCTGCAAGTGTAGGCTTTAAGCCTACCATTCCGACAACCGAATTTACAACAAGGTCGGCATTTTCAAGCGTTGCCGCCTCAATAAGTCCGTCCATACCGCTTAAAACACGGGTGTTTGTATCTTTTATATTATCTTTGAATTCTTTGGCTTTTTCTTCGTTAAAAACCACTGCAAGTTCAGGTTTGTATTTTCTTACCTGTTCTTCAAGCAGCTTTATATTTGTTGACGCCGTGAGCGCGGAAACTTTTAAATTAAGTTTATCTGCAACATCAAGCGTCTGAGTTCCGATTGAACCCGTCGATCCGAGAATTGAAAGTGAATTTACCATTTTAGTTTACCCCACTGTTATGAAAGGTATGAATTGATTGATTGCCACAAGAACAGGGGCAGTAAATATTATGCTGTCAAACCTGTCAAGCATTCCGCCGTGACCGGGGAAAATTGAACCGTAGTCCTTGATTCCGTAATTTCTTTTGATAAGTGAAAAGCTTAAATCACCGAGAATTGAAACAGGAGCATCAATTACACCGAGAAGAATCAATGCCCAGAAATTAATGTTAGCATCAGGCATAACACAAAAATGAAATATAAGACCTATAATTACTGCTGTGAGGTCGCAGAAAAGTATTCCGCCGATTGCGCCCTCAACAGTCTTTTTAGGGCTGATTTTCGGGCAAAGTTTGTGCTTGCCGAACGATGCTCCGATAAAAAAGCCGCCTGCGTCTGCCATCCACGGCAATGCGAAAATACATATATAGCAGAAAGTAATTGATACAGATGATGCACAGGCAATCGGTACGGCACTCATTCCAAAAGAAATTAAAAGAGTTCCGAACACTGAATGTGCAACATCGGCATAGTTTGTCTTTTCGTGTTTAAAAATCATTACGGCAAAGACTGTCAGTATAAAAGCAAAAATCAAAACATACAGATACTTTGTCGTAACTAAAACCGAAAGCAGAAAAGCATACAGCATACAAGGTATTGAAAGGTGAAATTTATAAAGCATCTTTCTTGCATGAAGATACTCGCCTATCATAAATGCCGAGAATGCTCCTATGACTATGCCTACAAATGGGTGCCAAAGTTCCGAAACAAACAGAACAATCAGCAGTATTGGTATTCCTATTACGGCTGTCAGCAGCCGTGGCTTGAGGGATTTCATTTTATATCAACTCTCATCAGACTCCACCGTATCTTCTGTTTCTGGAGGAGTATATTTTTAACGCTTCGTCAAGGTCTGATTTCTGAAAATCAGGCCAAAGCTTGTTCATTATAACAAATTCCGTGTAGGCTGACTGCCACAAAAGGAAATTTGAAATTCTGTATTCACCGCTCGGTCTGATAATAAGGTCGGGATCGGGCTGACCTGCGGTATAAAGATAATTTGAAAAAAGATTTTCTGTTATGTCATCGGAAGAAATTTTTCCGTTTTTGACATCTTCGGAAATGTTTCTAACAGCTCTGACAATTTCGTCACGACTGCCGTAATTCATAGCTATATTGAGAACCATACCGTCACGGTCTTTTGAACTCTCCTCGTTTTCAATCATAAGCTCACGAAGCTCGTCATTAAAACCCGACTTATCACCGATGAATTTTACCACAATACTGTCATCCTTAAAATCTTCAAGTGCTTCGTTAAGATATGATTTAAAGAGCGACATTAGTGCGTCAACTTCCTCCTGCGGTCTTTTCCAGTTTTCGGTTGAAAAAGCATATACGGTAAGGTACTTTATTCCGATATCGGAACAGTATCTTGTTATTGTTCTGAAAGTTTTAGCACCCTGACGGTGACCTGCTTTTCTCGGAAGTCCTCTTTTCTTTGCCCAACGGCCGTTGCCGTCCATAATAATTCCGATATGTGAAGGCAGATTGAGGTCTGTAACCTCAATCTGCTCATCTTTTTTCTTTGAGAAAAAAGCCATATTACATCTCCAAAATTTCTTTCTGCTTTACTGCAGAAACGCTCTCAACTTCTTTGACATACTTATCTGTAAGATCCTGAGCTTTCTTTTCGCCCTGCTTGAGATCGTCCTCTGTAAGCTCGCCGTCCTTCTTCATAGCTTTAAGCTTGTCGATAAGTTCACGGCGGACATTACGAATCTGAATCTTTGTTTCCTCAGCAATCTTCTGAACATCTTTTACGATTTCTTTTCTTCTGTCCTCTGTGAGAGGCGGGAAAATAAGACGAATAATCTTACCGTCATTCTGTGGGTTGATGCCGATATCGGAAGTCTGGATAGCCTTTTCAATCTGTCTTAATACAGACGCATCCCATGGCTGAATGGTAAGAGTTCTTGCCTCTGTAACAGATACTGCAGCAAGCTGATTTACGGGTGTGGGTGCGCCGTAATAGTCAACCTTTACCTTATCAAGAACTGCGGGATTTGCTCTGCCTGCTCTGATTTCTGAAAATTCCGTGCGCATATGCTCAAGTCGTCTGTCCATACTTTCGCCGGCTTTTTTTAACTGTGTCTGCATATTTATGCCTCCTGTGTAATAATTATTGTTAAAAAGTCAGTAAAAAATTCAAATTAATTGTTGGCTGTTACGATTGTACCGATGTTTTCACCGCATACAGCTTTGTAGATATTTTCGGGATCTTCAATACTGAATACAAGAATCGGAAGATTATTGTCCTTGCAAAGCGATGCCGCTGTGCTGTCCATAACAGCGAGATCCTTGTTAAGAACATCATGGAAAGAAATTGTATCGTACTTCTTTGCATTTGGGTTTTTCTTGGGATCGCTGTCATATACACCATCAACCATAGTAGCCTTCATTACGATATCAGCCTCAATTTCTGCCGCACGAAGAGCCGCTGCTGTGTCTGTGCTGAAGAACGGGTTGCCTGTTCCGCAACCGAATACTACTACTCTGCCCTTCTGAAGGTGAAGAACTGCTTTGTTTCTGATGTACGGCTCTGCAATCTGATGCATAGCGATAGCTGTCTGAACACGAACATTAACTCCAAGCTGTTCGAGTGCATCACAAACACCGAGTGCGTTGATTGTTGTTGCAAGCATACCCATATGATCGGCTCTTGTTCTGTCCATTTCGCCTGAGCTTCTGCCACGCCAGAAGTTGCCGCCGCCTACTACGATGCCGACTTCTACGCCTGCGTCAACACATTCTTTAATAGGCTTGCAGATTTTGAGAACAGTTTCAAAATCAATTCCGTGTTTCATTTCGCCTGCAAGTGATTCGCCTGAAAGTTTTAATAATACTCTTTTATATTTTGGTTTCATACATAACACCCCATGGTAATTTATAATTACTAATATAATACAATATCTTGTAGGGTTTGTAAAGGTTTAGTGGCAGTTTTTTGAATAAATAACCGAAAACTGAATGGTTATGTCATATGAAATGCTAAAAAATTATTAAAAATAACCGTAAATGCACTGCATGTGCTAACTCTTCACTGTAAATCCGTTGACAACAAATCTTGCCATACGATACAATTATATATATGAAAAACAGCACCTTTTATTAAGAAAAACAGGTCAAAAAAATAACGCTGAACCTAAAATAAAGTTCAGCGTTTGTGGCGGAGAGAAGGGGATTCGAACCCCTGATACGGTGTTCACCGTATACATGATTTCCAATCATGCTCCTTCGGCCAGCTCGGACATCTCTCCAAACGACCTGTTTATTATATCAAATGAAATCAGAAAAATCAAGTGAGATTTTGAAATATTTTAATTTTATGTGGCGAACTATGAAAAAACTATTTTCTATTGTTTTAATTTTGATAGCTTTATTGCAAATATCTTTAACAAGTGCATTTGCAACTGCAAGCGTAAGTTTTGAAATGCAGAATGCAGATATGAAGCCGAACAGACTGTTCAGTGTTGCACTTTCCGCAAATTCCGGCAATCGACTTTCTGCCGCAACATTTGAATTTACATATGACCCCGATTATATCGAATTCAGAAAGGTTAAAGCAGTGAATAACGGCTCAAAAATTCAGGTCAACAAGAAAAGCGGCAAGGTTAAAGTTGTTTTTCTTAATTCTGAAGGACAAAATATTTCGGGCGGAAGCGATGTCTTAACGCTTGATTTCAAAACAATAAAAGAAGGTACTGCGTATATTGACTACACGGTGAATCAATGTGTTGATTCCGATGTGAATTTTATGGATGTTGGAAGTTGTGCTGCATCGTGTATCAGAATATATAAAAATGCATCGGGAACGGTTAGCGGCGGAAGTTCCTCGTCAAGCAATAAAAACAGCACGCAAGCTACAGGAAAGGGCGGTAAAAGTAAACACCCGACCGAGCCTACAACTGTTAATGCCTCAGATGACGAATATATTGATTACAATCCCATTAAAGATAGGCAAATAAAATTTTTCCTTGCCGGCATGGGCATAACTGCGGGATGCTTGGCTATATTGGCTGTTGCATATGCAATCGGTAAAAAATCAGCTCAGAAGAAAGCTGAAAAAGAGAAAAATCACAACGACAATACTCTTGAAAACAGGACTTCCGATGATTGATTCGGAAGTCTTTTACTTTGCCTTCCTTCCCTGCGTGATATCACGCTTTGCAAATTCACGGTTGATTGAGTTTAAAACACGCTTTTTGTCGGCACTCCACATGGGTGCAATGAGCAGTTTTTTATCCCCATCACCTGTTAAACGGTGAATAACAACATTTTCAGGCAACACTTCAACGCAATCACAAAGAATATCAATATAATCTTCCATTGAAAGCACATCAAATTTTCCGCTTTCATAGTCATCACACAAGTCTGTGTTTTTTAAAACATGCAACAACTGCAGTTTGATTCCGTCGGTTTTACTGCCTGCATATTTTACAGATTCAAGCATCATTTCTTTAGATTCGTTTGGAAGTCCCAAAATAATGTGTGTAATTACATTGATTCCGATTTTATGAAGATTTTCTGTAGCTGAGTCATAAACGGATAGCGGATACATTCTTCTTATATACTCTGCCGATTTTTCATGAATTGTCTGCAATCCGAGTTCTACCCAGACAGGTTTTATCTTGTTCAGTTTTTCAAGAAGACCTAACACATTATTTCCCAGGCAATCGGGACGGGTTGCGATTGAAAGGGCAACAATGTCGGGTTCTGAAATTGCATCTGTAAATATTTTTTCAAGATATTCAACAGGCGCATAGGTATTTGTGAACGGCTGAAAGTATGCAATAAACTTTTTACAGTCGGATTTCTTTTTTATTCGCAGTTTAGCCTGATCGATTTGTCCGTGAACAGGAAGAAGTGCATCGGAGGCAAATTCTCCGGAGCCTCCCCTGCTGCAAAAAATACAGCCCCTTGTTCCGAGGGTTCCGTCACGATTCGGGCAGGTCATATTACCGTTCAGCGAAATTTTGTACACCTTTTCACCGAATGTATTTTTGAGATATTTATTAAGGGAGTAGTAATTCATAATAAAACACCTGATAAATTAAAAAGGTCGGCAGAAAAGCCGACCTTTGTGTCTTTCGACATATTAGAGAGGAAATCTATGAAAAGTTCTTGTAAGCATTATCTATGTGAAGTTAAAGTGTTTTTTTGTTCATCTTTAACTTACAAGCATATAATAACTGTCTTATGTGACAGAAAATTGAACGCTTGTGTAAAGTAATGTGAAAGTTTAAAAAGATTATGAGAACTTTCTGATATAATCAAGAAACTTTGCATAGAGCTTGTCCTCAAGCTCTTCAAGAGTATCATCTATACCGCCGTTAAAAAACAGTTTATTGTGCTTTGAAAGTGAAAGGTATGCACCGATCATACTCTTTCTGACTTCATCCTGCAAATCCTCTCCGAGTTCATTGCCGCAGGAAAGTCCGAGAAAGATATTGCCGTCAACAAGCTGTGAAGCAACAGCTGCATTTTTCAATTCAAAAGAATTGAATTTGCCAAGTCCGGTTGCAAATTCACGGAGCGAGAACTCCTCTTCACCTTTATTATATTCTTTTTGTTTTTCTGAAATTTCATTTTCACATACTTCAAGCGAAAAGTTTCCGCCGGCAATATATTCGTGCATATAATCCGGATTTGTAGCAAGGACATTGTAAAGTCGCATTGAGTTCACGGCTGTTTCAAGACAGGAAAATGATGCAAACTGCATATTGCTGTCATTCAGCTTGATGAAACTGTACATATTTTGAAAAACAGATTTGTTGACTACAAGCAAAACAAGTCTTTCGCTCTCACGCACATCTGACAAAAGAGGGCTTGTCAGGTACGACATGGTAAACTTATACGACTTATTTACATATTCACTCAATAAATCCAAAAATCCGTTTAAAAAATCATTTTCTCGTATTGTAAATTCAAACATATATTCACCTATCTAAACAATTCCATATCTGCGTTGTAGAGGTCATTCCTTGTGATGTCGATATCACAGGAAACCAAAAAACGGTTTTCAAAAGCCGATACAAGCAGATTCGGATTCACATTATCTGAACTGCCTGCCGACAAAACAACATCAAGTTCTGCAAAGTCGAACTTCTCGGTTACTTCAAAGCTCTTTATACCCTGTTTTATGTCTACGGTTTTTATGCCTTTTTTAGATTTCTTTTCAACTTCAATACTTTCGCTTGTCAACAGTTCTTTGAGTTGTTCGCATACTGTACGGGAGTTTTCACCGTCACAGGAAATCTTGATTGTAAATGATGCAAAAGCAATCTTTCCGGCTTTCATAACGGGTTCCGTCACATCAAACACACGAAGTCCTCTGGGCAGACATCCGTTAAGCCTTGAGATGATTTCTTCAAACGGAAAGCTTTCATCCTCAAGCTTGACATCCATACATTCGTTTACGCCTCTGAAACCAAGCGAAAGCGGCAACGGAAATGTTGCAAACGGATGCGGGTTAAATCCTTCTGTATGCCAGATAGGGATTTTGCTCTTGTGCAATGCACGGAGCATACATCGATTGAGATCAAGGTGCGAAATATAGCGACATTCAAAATCTTTTTTAAACCATATTCTTACGTTTTTCAAAACACACACCCTTTCCGTATTTAGCCGCACCGCAGTTGTTGCATTTCAGTCTGCAATGCGGTGTTGTTGTATCTGCGTACGCTTTTTTACATTCTCTGATAAGGAAATCCTTAGTTACACCGTAGTCAATATGATCCCACGGAAGAATTTCATCAAAACTTCTGTGTCTGTTTGCATAAAATGACGGATCAACACCGCATTCGTCAAAGAGTTCAAGCCACCTTTCAAGGCTGAAACAATCATTCCAGCCGTCAAAATGAAAGCCTCTTTCACATGCAAGCTCCATAACCTTACAAAGTTTTCTGTCACCCCTTGCAAATACTGCCTCAAGGTAGCTTGTATCGGCATCGTGATAGTTAAACTGAATTTTTCTTGTTGTAATACTGTCCTTGATGTGCTGTTGCTTTTCATGAAGAACAGGGATTGTATCCTGCGGTTCCCATTGAAACGGGGTGAACGGTTTTGGTACAAAAGAGGATGCAGACACGGTTACACGCACCGACTTGCCCTTTGGCTTGTCGGGACATTTGTAATATGCATCAACTACAGACTGACCAAGGCCGGCAATTGCGGCGACATCATCCATTGTTTCGGTAGGCAGACCAATCATAAAATAGAGTTTTACCGTAGTCCAGCCGCCTGCAAATGCAGTTGTGCAAGTCTGCAAAAGTTCATCTTCACGAACATTTTTATTGATAACATCACGCATACGCTGACTGCCTGCCTCCGGAGCAAAGGTAAGTCCGCTCTTGCGTACGGTTTTAATCTTATTCATAATGTCATCTGTAAAGCCGTCAACACGCAGTGACGGAAGTGAAATGCTGACTTTTTCGTCTTTGCTCCACTCATTTAGCTTGTCAAGTAACGGTACAATCTGACTGTAGTCACTTGAACTGAGTGAAGATAGCGAAACTTCGTCGTAACCCGTGTTATCACATAATGCTCTGCATTGTTTATTTATAGTTTCGGGAGATTTTTCACGGACGGGACGGTAAATCATACCTGCCTGACAGAAACGACAGCCTCTTATACAGCCACGGAAAATTTCCTGAACCGCTCTGTCATGAACTATCTCAACGAGCGGAACTACAAAATTATCAGGATAGAACGACTTGTCCATATCAAGCATAATACGCTTGTGGATTTTAGCAGGAGCATCTCCTTTTGGCGTGAATGACTTGATTGTGCCGTCCTCGTTATATGTTACATCATAGAGTGCAGGAACATATACACCCTCAATTTTAGATGAGAGTTCAAGAAACTCCTGTTTTGATTTACCCTCGGCTCTGCACCTTCTGAAAAGTTCAATAACCTCAATGTCAACCTCTTCTCCCTCACCGATGAAGAAAATATCGACAAAATCTGCAATCGGCTCGGGGTTGCAGGCACAAGGTCCGCCTGCAACTACTATGTTTTTAAGTTCTTTTCTGTCACAGCTTTTAATCGGCACACCCGAAAGCCTGAGCATATTGAGCATATTTGTAAAGCTGAGTTCATACTGGAGAGTGAAACCGATAAAGTCAAAATCGGACACGGGATCTCCGCTTTCAAGCGCATAAAGCGGAATATTGTGTTTTATCATCTCTTCTTCCATATCAACCCATGGGGCAAAAACTCTTTCGCACCAAATGTACGGCACAGCGTTCATAAGGCTGTAAAGAATTTTCATTCCGAGATAAAGTTTGTGGGTTCTCCGAATGATAAATCACCTTGCAATCCTACTTCATAGGTATCGGGAAAGCAGAAGGCAAATCTGCAATCTACTTTCTTTTTATCCTTAATTACTTCGTTGAGTTCACCGCCGACATATCTTCCCGGCTTTTGAACTTTCAGAAGTAATTTTTCAACTTCTTTGCTGACCATAGAAATCCTCCGTCAGTAGTACCTGTTGTTTTTACATAAAAGTGACGCAATGAGATACGCACACACAAACAACAGCGAAAAATTATATTTTGAATTTAGCAAAACCATAAAGCCGAGTACCGTCAGCGGAAAAAGAATTATAACAGCAGTTATATTTATGATTTTTTCAGCTGATTTTTCCGAGAATTTTCTGCACAAAATAACATACATAAGCTGTCCGCCGTCAAGCGACATAACCGGCAGCATATTAAAAAGTCCCGTGCAAAGGTTCGCCATGGCAATCGGCAATAAAAATTCACTATTATATAAGTATAACAGATAAAACAGAATAAAACAAATGAAATTGACTAAAGGTCCGAAAAAAATTATAAAAATGTTCTGACGGGTTGTGTTTAACTGCCTTGAAGAGTTGGTAATCTTGATTTCAAACAGCGAAATTTTGATTTTATCAGGCGGAGATTTGCAAATGAGCATTGCAAAAAGATGACCGCACTCATGAATAATCACAGCCATAACGCAACATAGAAATCCTAAAAATATATTCAGTATCACACATATTGCTCCAAGACAAACGAGTGAATACGAAACCGTAAAATCAATGCTCAGCAGACGAAACTTCATCGCTTGTTGCAGTAAACAGGTTTGATAAATCTATTTTATTATCGCCCGTATCAAAAACAACGGATTTTTCAAGGTTTGAATAGTACCATTCCCGTGTTGCGGCATAGACCTCACCGCCGAATAAATTAAGCAAAAAAGCCGCAAGAGCTATAATAATACAACACACAAGCTGAATCGTTATCACAAGCTGTTTCGGAGAATTTTTCTTTTCATCACTATTTTCAGCCGATAAAGAGTTCACATCCTCCTCATCTGAATCAAGCTCCTCCGATATCTTAGGGTATTCCGAATATGAAACAGATTTCCAGTCATCGTCATATGTAATGGTATTTCTGTTATCATTATTTTCTGTCAAAAAAATCACCTCAATGCAATATATGCAATGAGGTGAACAAATTTAACTGCGTCATTCAATCTTTTGGTCAAGTCTTTTAAAATCGCCTTTTGTGAGGTTGACAAAAAATGCAATTGCAAGCATTAACGAGAAAAATTCCGCTATCGGGAATGCATACCATACAGCCGTGTAATCAAATATCATAGAAAGCACCCACGCAATCGGGAGTATGAGTACAAGCTGACGGCAGAATGACATAATAAGACTGCGCAGTCCCTTTCCGACTGCCTGAAAAAGTGTTGTAAAGATAATGCCGGCAGCAGCAGGAATAAAGCAAAGGCTGATAATTCTGAATGCAGGGACACCGATATCCATAATATCCTGTGTGCCGCCAAACATAGCAATAAGCTGTTCGGGGATTGTCCACATAAGAATTGTGCCGACCGCCATAATAATTACGCCAATGATGATGCCGCGCTTTAAAGCGGAATACATTCTCTTTTTCTTTCTTGCACCGTAGTTATAACCGATAATCGGCATTACGCCCTGATTGAGTCCGAAACAAGGCATGAATACAAAGCTCTGTAATTTATAATATATACCGAGAACAGTAACGGCAGCCTCCGAAACAGCAAGAATTGCATTGAGTCCGATAATCATAACGGAACCTATTGACTGCATAATTACAGACGGAAAGCCTACAACATAGATAGATTTCAATGTGGAACCATTCAATTTAAAATGTTTAAACGAAACTTTAACTTCGTTATTCTTAAAGAAAAGAATGCAAAGGCAGAAAGCCATACCGCAGAATTGACCGAATACAGTAGCAATTGCCGCACCGAGAACGCCCATTTCAGGGAAAATTCCTATACCGAAAATCAGGAGCGGGTCAAAAATAATATTTACAATTGCACCGAAAAGCTGGGATAACATCGGGAATATCATATTGCCTGTTGCCTGAAGCGTTTTTTCAACCATAATCTGTACAATTGAAAAGAACGAGAAGCAAAGTACAACCGTCAGATACTGGATTCCGTAATTTAGAATAGCCTCATTCTGCGTATACATTGCCATAAACGGGCGAACCGCAAAAAGTCCGAGCAATAAAAATATTACATAATTAAAAATACAGGTTACAAGACCGTGAGTTGCTCCGTCATTTGCCTGAACAAAATTTTTCTCACCTAATTTTCTTGAAACAAACGAGTTTACACCGACTGCCGTACCGACTGCAAACGCAATCAAAAGCATTTGCAGAGGATAAGCAAGCGAAGTTGCGGTCAGTCCGTCTGCGTCATAGTTGCCGATAAAAATACTGTCAACAACATTATACATTGCCTGAATTGTCATTGAAAAAATTGCAGGCAGACTCATTGTCAGAATGAGCCTTGTCATTGGCATGGTTCCCATTTTATTTTCATGGGGCCTTACTGAATTTTCCATATTTTCCATACTGATTCCTTTCTTATTCGCATACATATAGTTAGTTGATCTTTCGTATCTTCCTATAAATCCAAAATGCAACAAGCATTACAGCCGTACCGAGCAACACACCGAAAAAGTCAATCCACATATCGCTTACCTGTCCCGATCTTCCCTCAACCCCAAGTTGGATTGTTTCATCAATAAAACAGGTAAACAGTCCGATAGAAACGGTGTAGGGTACAAATTTTATCGGCTTGATTCGGTCAAATGAATAGGCACATGAACAGAGCAATGCTCCCAGAACGGTGTATTCCGTAAAATGAGCAATCTTTCTGATTATGTGGTCCGAAAGATTCGGATCGATTCCGAAAAATTTCAAAATTACAGTAACAAAATAAAGTACGCTTTCACTCTCTTGTGCCGACTCAACTGACGGCATTGAAGAATGAATAAACGCAAATGCAATCACTGACGCGGTCAAAACAAACATAATTATTCTGAATCGCATTGAACAGGAATTCGTTTTCATCAAATCACTCCACAATATATTTTACAGATTATTCAGTCAATGTCAACTTTTGAATAATTATTTATCATAATGTATAAATAAATCAAATTTTAAGGCTTTATTATGGAAGATTTTATCTTGCTCAAATATTGAAAAAAACTTTTAAATCTGTTATACTTATCAGGTATTGGCAAAATATAATTTCTAAGGAGCAAATATGTGGTATTTAATAGTATTTTTTATTTCAATGGTTCCGATAGTAGAAATCAGAGGTGCTGTGCCTGTTGCGGTTGCAAATGACTTAAATCTTTTTTGGACATATGTAATCTGCATTTTAGGCAATATGCTCCCTGTTCCGATTATCTACCTCTTTGCAAGAAAAGTTCTTGTTTGGGGTTCTGACAAGAAGTTTATCGGCAGATTCTTTTCTTTCTGTCTTGAAAAAGGCGAAAAAGGCGGCAGAAAACTTGAGGCAAAAGCAGGCAACGGAATGTTTGTTGCACTTATGCTTTTCGTAGGCATCCCCCTTCCCGGCACAGGCGCATGGACAGGAACACTTGCGGCAAGTATTCTTGACCTCGGATTTAAGAAAAGCGTTATAGCCGTTATGTGCGGTGTTGTTATCGCAGGTATTATAATGGGTATCGGTTCGGTACTTGTTGCAAACGGAATCAACTTTATTTTTGCTCCGTAAATAATTTTGGGCAGCACATCAGCTGCCCTTATTTTTTGGTGAATTTATAAAATGGAAAAGAAACATATTTATGATGCAATTATAATCGGCGGCGGTGCATCGGGACTTATGTGTGCAATCACAGCAAAGAAACATGACCGTTCAAAGAAAATTGCAATAATCGAAAAAAATGACAGATTAGGCAAAAAGCTGATGTCAACAGGCAACGGCAGATGTAATCTGACAAATCACTGTATATCCCCCGATAAATATGTTGGTTCTTTCAAAAAGCAGAGTAAAAAAATTTTTGAAAGATTCAGCGGTGATGAGATGGCGAATATTTTTAAAAACTTAGGTCTTTTAAGTTTTTACGATAACGAGGGCAGATATTACCCGATAAGCAAACACGCCGCATCTGTTCTGGATGTTCTGCGCTTACAGGTTGAAACACTTGGAATAGATGTTTTCACGGAACAGAATGTCAATTCTATAAAAAAAGTTTCAAACGGTTTTAAAATTTCGTCTGATGACAACGAGAAAAAGTACGATTTCATATGTAACAAACTTGTGATTGCAAACGGTACAAAAGCCGCACCTAAGCTTGGCGGAAACGCAAGTGCAATTGATTATCTTAAAAATTTCGGTCATAAGGTTGTTTCGTTCTCCCCTGCTTTATGCCCTGTTAAGGTTAAAAGCGATGTTCTGAAAACATTAAAAGGTCTGAGAGTTACGGGCAAGGCACAGTTATACGGTGAACACGGTCGATTAATCAAGGAAGAAACAGGCGAAATTCAATTTACCGAAAATTCGTTGTCGGGAATTTGCGTGTTCAATCTTTCATTGTTTGCTAAACAAAACGACAAAATAGTGCTTGATTTATTGCCCGATTATTCGGAAAATGAGCTGATTAAAATAATCAGACAACATATATCATTGTTTTCTAATTTGCCGTGTGAACAGCTTTTGACAGGAATTTTTCAGAAGAGAATCGGACAGGCAATTCTGAAAATCAGCCGAGTTGATTTGTCAAAGATTTGTTCCAAGCTTTCAAAGGACGAAGTATCAGGAATTTGCAAAACAATAAAATCGATGTCATTTACAGTAAGCGGTAAAGAAGATTTCTCACACGCACAATGTGCTTTGGGCGGTGTTTTAGGCAAAGAAATTGACGAAAACACTATGATGAGTAAAATTGTGAAAAATCTTTTTGTATGCGGTGAGGCGATTGACCTTTGCGGTGAATGCGGAGGATTTAATCTTCATTTTGCATTTGCAGGCGGAATTATTGCAGGAGAAAATTTATGATCAGAGTGAACAATATACATTTAAGCCTTGATTACGACGACAAATCGGTTCGCAAGGCAGTTGCTCAACAGTTGAGGATTGAAGAAAAATCAATAAAAAGCTGTACGATTTTTCGCAGATCGGTTGACGCAAGAAAAAAGGACAATATCTACTTTCTTACAACCGTTGACGCTGAACTTAATATCAACGAGGATAAAGTCTGCAAAAAGTGCGGTAATGCCCAAATTGCGAAAAAGTATGAATATAATCAGATGAAATTTGGCAATGCGCCCTCCCCCGTTGTTGTCGGAGCAGGTCCGGCAGGATTGTTTGCGGCACTTATTCTGGCAAGGAGCGGTGCAAATCCTATTCTTATTGAAAGAGGTCGTGATGTTGACAGACGAACTGCCGATGTAAACAGGTTCTGGACAAGCGGTCAGCTTGACACAACTTCAAATGTTCAGTTTGGCGAAGGCGGTGCGGGAACATTTTCTGACGGCAAACTGAATTCAGGCACTAAAGATATAAGACAACGCAAGGTACTTGAAGAATTTGTAAGCCACGGCGCACCTGATGAAATTCTTTATAACGCAAAGCCGCATATCGGAACGGATATGCTAAAAGGCACAATAAAAAATATCCGCAACGAGATTATTGAACTCGGCGGAAGTGTTATGTTTGAAACAAAGCTTGTTTCAATGGCTTTTAGTGATAACAAGCTGAAATCTATAACTGTTGAAACGGCTAACGGCGATGAAATTATAGAAACAGACAATGTTATTCTTGCAATCGGTCACAGTGCAAGAGATACTTTTGAGATGCTTTATGATTTAAAATTGCCGATTGAGGCAAAGCCTTTCTCTGTAGGTGCAAGAATTGAACATCTTCGTGAAAAAGTTGACAAGGCACAATACGGCAGGTTTGCGGGCAATAAAAAACTCGGTTCGGCAAATTATAAGCTGAGTACACACCTTGATAACGGACGGGGTGTGTATACATTTTGTATGTGTCCCGGTGGCAAGGTTGTCAATGCGTCAAGCGAAGAAAACAGACTTTGCACCAATGGTATGAGTGAATTTGCACGAAATGCCGAAAATTCAAATTCAGCGTTGCTTGTAGGAATAAACCCGGATGATTATGAATCCGACCATCCGCTTGCCGGAATGTATTTACAGAGAAAGCTTGAATCAAAAGCATTCGTTGCCGGCGGTGAAAATTATAATGCACCCATACAAAGAGTTGACGATTTTCTTAATAATAGAAAATCAACTCACCTTGGTGATGTAAAACCAAGTATCGGTCCGAATTATGAATTTTCAAATCTGAACGAGATTTTGCCTGAATATGTCAGCACTTCTATGGCTCAGGGCATTGTGAAAATGGGCAGAATGTTACACGGATTTGATGACGGTGACGCTGTTTTGACCGGCGTTGAGAGCAGAAGCTCTTCCCCTGTCAGAATAATGAGAAAAACAGATACACTCGAAAGTGTACTTATTGAAGGACTGTATCCGTGCGGTGAAGGTGCAGGCTATGCAGGCGGAATTATCTCCGCCGCAGTTGACGGCATTAAATGTGCCGAAAAAATTATAGAAAAATCAAATAAAAATTGAATAGATAATTAATGCTGTTTATCACCATACGGTGATGCAAATATTATTCAAGGAGTTTTTGGTATGAAAATTCTAATCACAGGCGGAACAACATTTGTGAGCAGATATGCAGCCGAGCATTTTGTGAGTAAAGGCGAGGAAGTTTTTGTTCTAAACAGAAACAGCAGACCTCAATCACAAGGTGTGCATCTGATTAATTGCGACAGATTGAATCTTGGCAACAAGTTTGCTAACGAACGCTTTGATTTAATTCTTGATATCACAGCGTACACTGATGAGCATATAAAGGCTCTTTTAAAGTCAGGTGTTTCGTTTGATGATTACATTTTCATCAGTTCAAGTGCGGTTTATCCCGAAACTAATCCCCAGCCGTTTGCCGAAAATCAAACTTGCGGTAAAAATTCTGTCTGGGGCGATTACGGAATTAACAAACTCAATGCAGAAAAATACTTACTTGATACTGTCCAAAATGCGTATATTCTTCGTCCGCCGTATTTTTACGGTATGTATGAAAATTTGTACAGAGAAGCATTTCCCTTTGATTGTGCTATTCTAGACAGAAAATTTTACATTCCTGAAAACGGAGATATGAAATTGCAATTTTTCAATGTGTCAGACCTTTGTAAATTTATTGAGATAATAATAGAAAAGCACCCAAGTAATCATATTTTTAATGTTGGAAACAAAGAAACCGTTACAATAAAAGAATATTTTACATCAGATATAAGATTTTGCAAGAAAAAAGATGCCACTCCAGATGTATTTGAGTCGTCATAAAAAAACACCTGCCTATCAATAAATCTGCTTTGGTATGAATCTATTTGCGCTTGTACAGTTCCACCTTCATCTAAACTAACCAATGAAGCATGTGTTCTTGGTAATAATTTTGTATATCCAGAAGATGTTTTTAAATACATATATCCTTTTTTTACAGTATCAAGAATCGCCATATATTATTCAGCCCCCTTTGTAATATAAGAAAACTCAATTGCTTTTACTTCGTCAATTGAGTTACATGCATAAATTCTTTCTTTGTACTCCTGCATTTGGTTCATGTATGGATATACAAAAGATTTAATGAGAAGAGTAAGCTTTAAGAAATCTTCTTCTGTAAAAGCAACGCATTTTTCTTTTTTTGCATGCCACTCCAATTTCTCTTCAATTCCTGCTTGCTTAGAAATCTGATACTGCATATAGTTCAGAGACATTTCGTTCTGATCATCCTCTGTAACGCCATATTCTTTATCATTAAATTTTACAGTAGCAGTAGAAAGGAATTCTTTCAGAGCCTCTTTGTTAAGTTCCTGCTTATGATCTTTCCATCCATCAAGATCAAGGGAGGCTTCGTCCACAACACCAATATGCTGTTTCATTTCATTAATCTGTTCTTCTGCGCTTGGTCTTTCAAGAACAGCTACAATAAATTCAACAGGAATATCTTTAACTACTGCGTCACCGCATCATGGTGTACTGTTTTATATTCTGCATCATGATGAATTGTTTGTGTTTCTTTAATATCATTTCCTTCGTCATCCTGTCCAGTTACAACTTCAATTTCCTCATCGTAAGCTTTTGAAACCAGGATTTCTTCGGTTTCATGAGTAAGACCTTTCTCAAGATGAATATCCGTTCTTCTCATACCACCAAGTTCTTTCATCTCTATAACAGATTTTTCTCCATCTTTTTCATCTTCAATTTCAATAGACTGTACAAGCATGTCTCCAAAGAAATCTTTTATTGTATTAAAATCTGTACTTAAAAATTTAACAATACATGCATTTGTTACATAATAATCATAAAATTCAATTTCTTTTCCATTTTCAAGTTTTAAATATTTTGCCATAAATAATTCCTCCTATGAATATAATAATTATTCTTCTTTAAACCAAAGATCACCAACATTCTGATTACTAGGTTCGTAAGATTGAGAAACAAAGTTTATTGCACCAAGATTAGTACGTGCATTGGTAGCAGTAGTTGAACCAGTGCCACCTTTTGATACAGCAAGAGTTCCAGTAATAGAACTAAGAGTATATGTTGTATTTGTATCTTTATAATATGGAATACCAGATATGATAGGGCAAGCAGTTAGACCGTTTGTAGAAGTTACTGTAGAACTTGTTTTAACTCCACCGATAGTAGAAGACGATGCCGTTGGCAGAGAATAATTGTTTGCGTTAGTTGCAATTCCATTTAATTTTGTCACCATGGCAGCAGTCATAAGACCATGTGCCGAAGTAGTTGCATCTGAATAAGTTGTATTTGTTGGAACAACCCATGTCCCATCACCTCGTAAAAAGGAAGTTTGTTTCCCAGCGGCTGGTGCTGGCACTAAACCTGCTTTTCCGGCAGTAGAAGAAGTAGCTGCTGTCATATTACTATAAGTCGTATTATTGTCCGGAGGTACAGTCCAAGTACCATCGGATCGAAGATATC
>OGXE01000136.1_pt1 | contig 59362 bp, 49 predicted proteins | sample 1576181 | NCBI WGS metagenome assembly OGXE01 (sample SAMEA3541478, study PRJEB24748) | human gut metagenome | biome: human gut; feature: human-associated habitat; material: faeces | place: China | collected 2012 | reverse complement strand
CTGTGTTTTTATAATAAGAACCATTGTTCAGTGAATACCACCAACCAACATTATCCCGTTTCCAATCAGCCTTTACTTGAGACATTGGAGTTAAAAGCGATATCACAATCGCACTAGCAAGCAATAGCTTATTTTTTTTCATTTTCTTTCCCTCCTTGCACGATCTTTGTATACGCTTTCATTGTACCATGTTTATTACTCTAAATCAAATAATGTGTGAATATAAGGAGGCTATTATCAATGTATTCAAGGGTAAACAAAAAAATTTGCACAATTTGCTTATAATAAAAGAGGCACTTACTACTCTACTTATTTTCTTCCAAAATATTGCCAATGTCCATTTAATGTCAAATACAATGTGACTTATCCATCAATTGTTTATTTATCGATTGCGAAATCCCCTAAAAGCAGTAATTTGAAAAATAACAAAATTTTAAAAATCTTAAATTGAGTCTTGAATATTCATCATAGCAAACTCTCAACTTTCCGGAAAACGTTTCTTTTTTTAGAAAAATATAATTTCATTATTTATCATTCAATAATTTTTGATTCCTTCATACTCCCCAAACACCATCCCCCTATTATCCCCCCACTTGTGGTATGATGGTAGAGTATGTTTAGGTGCCGTCAACCCTGCTCGAGCACCTCCGTGCTAAAAGGAGAACGAATATGAAAATCGCATGGAATGAAATTAAATACCAACCCAAGAAGTTTATCCTGATTGAACTCCTCATTACCATCCTCATGTTTATGGTGGTATTCTTGTCCGGTCTGACAAATGGACTGGGCCGGTCGGTATCAGCCCAAATCGATAACTATGGGTCGCTGCACTACATCCTTTCGACGGATTCAGAAGGGATTATCCCCTTTTCAACTATTAAGGTGAAGGATTTAGATGAGGTCCAAAAGATAGAGGGGATGGACTATTCGGGCTTGTCCATCCAGCGGGCGACCGTCTCAAAAACAGAGGATTCCAATACTCTGGATATCACCTACTTCGCGACCGATCACAATGAAGAAGAAATCCTCAACCCAATCATAGAAGATACAGACCTCAAGATCTCCGACTTAAAGAAAAACGAGATCATTTTGGACAGTTCTTTCAAAGAGGATGAAGGGATCCAAGTCGGCGATCACGTGATCGATAAAACCTCTAAGCAAAAACTCAAGGTCGTGGCCTTCGCGAAAAATGCCAAATACGGCTACAGCGAGATTGGTTTTATCAGCTCGGATACCTACACAGGCATGCGACAAAAAACAGATCCAAGCTATCAATGGCAAGCCCAAACCCTTGTGACCAAGAAAAGCATCCCTTCTAGCGATCTAGCCAGCAACTTAATGGTGGCGGATAAGAAGCAAGTGATCGATAAAATCCCTGGCTACAAGGCTCAAAACCTGACGCTACGGATGATCACGTGGGTGCTCTTACTCGCTTCTTCTGCTATCCTTGGGGTTTTCTTCTATATCCTCACCCTGCAGAAGTTGAAACAGTTCGGTGTCTTGAAGGCTATTGGCATGTCCATGAGCCAGATTACCTATGTCCAACTATCCCAGCTCACCATTATCTCCCTCATCGGAGTGCTGCTAGGGCTTGGCTTGACAACTATGATGGCGCCATTTTTACCCAATAGCGTCCCTTCCTTTATGACCCTTAAAGACAACCTCACCATTTCGGTTAGCTTTATCCTGACCTCTATCTTGTGTGGTGCCTTGTCCCTTGTCAAAATCAAAAAAGTAGATCCAATCGAAGTCATTGGTGGAAATGGAGAATAAGATGGCCATTATTGCATTAGAAAATATCAGAAAATCCTACGCCGATGGCAACCAGATGCACCATGTCCTCAACCAGCTTAATTTAAGCGTCGAACCCAACGAATTCGTCGCCATCTTGGGCCCTTCAGGATCTGGTAAATCCACTCTCTTAGCCATCGCTGGCTTGCTTTTGTCAGCGGATGAGGGGCGGATTCGCATCGCTGGCCAAGACTTGACTGGTCTCAACCAAGGCCAGTGGACGCAAAAACGGCTGGAATTACTCGGCTTTATCTTTCAGGATCACCAGCTCCTCTCCTATATGAAAATCGGTGACCAGTTAGAACTGGTGGCCAAATTAAAAGGGGATAAGGACAAGAAAAAACGCCAAGAGGAAGTCAAAGCCTTGCTGGCAGATCTTGGCATCGAAGCCTGTTACCACCAATATCCGAATCAGATGTCCGGTGGACAAAAGCAACGGGCAGCCATTGCTCGAGCCTTCATCGGAAATCCACAGGTCATTTTAGCCGATGAACCAACGGCTAGCCTAGACCCAGATCGAGGGAAAGAAATCGCCCAGTTGATCCAGAAAGAAGTCAAATCTAAAAACAAGAGCGCCATCATGGTGACCCATGACCGCTCCATCCTGACCTATGTGGATACCATTTATGAATTAAAACACGGCCAATTGCTAAAGGTAGAAAAGGTTGTTTAAATACAAAAAGAGGCTGGGACAAAAGTCCTAGCCTCTCAATTGTCTTTGAATTGTCGAGCAAGACGCAGTGGTTGAGTGGGCTCTACTACGCTGATTTCATCAGCTTTTACAGCCCTACTCAACTGTGCGGAGGTGGGACGACGAAATCGAATTCTAACGAATGACCGATTTCTGTCCCACTCTCTATTTTTTTATTCTTGTGGATCTTTGGGCAGTTCCATACGGAAGCGTAAGCCCATAGCCGTTTTATCAAATTGGTAGGCCAGTTCTTCATGGTCTAGCAAGTGTTGGACCACGAAGAGTCCCAAGCCACCTTCCTTCTTCTGTTGGCTAGCGGTCATTGGCATCTCAGCGGTCTCTACCATTTCCTGGCTGGTATTTTCAACAGCCAAGTGCGTCCCTTCCTCTTCAAGACGGAGCTGAATCTCTCCACCGGCATCCGAATGCTTAACGGCATTACTGATGACATTTGAGAGGACCAATTTCAGAATCGCTGGGTCCATATAGACTGGTTTGACTGGGATCTGATTGTCAATCGTGAGCGAGCGGGATTGAACCAAGACCTTGTACTGGTCAAGGATCTGCTCTACGACCTGATCCAGCTGGATCCACTCCTTGTCTCCGGCCAATTCTTGGACAGAAGAAAGGGACAGGATTTCTAAGACGATCTGGTTCATCTCATCGACGATATCGAGGGAGACCGACAGGTAGTGGTCCCGATCCTTGTAGCGGCCGATCTTATCCCGCATATTTTCAAGGATAATCTTCAAGCTGGCCAGAGGGGTCTTGAGCTCGTGCGAGGCCCCCCGTAGGAATTCGACCTTCATCTGCTCCAACTTCAGATTTTCCTGTTTCTGCTGCTCTAGATTGTCGATCACCTCTAGGAGATGGTGATAGAGATCGTTGATCTGTTGCTTGAGGACGCCGATCTCATCCTGTGAATGAATGGGAAGACTGGCTGTCCGATCCAAGCGCTTCATCCGCTTGGTCATCTGCTTGATCTCAAGGATTGGAGCAGAAATCATTCGGGCATAGAGATAGGAGGCAATCAGCGACAGAACAAAGGAAGCCAGAAGACTATATGGAAGAAATCCCAGACTGATGTCCCGCGCTTCCTTTTGGGAATCGACAGTTGCTAAGAATTGCAAGGTCAAGTCCTTGCCCTCTTTGGTCTGAATTTTTCGCTCTTCAATAACCAGGGAATTGTTCTGGCTGTCCGGGTTCAGGAGCAAGTCATCCTTGACCTCTATTGCATTTTGTTTTTCCTTGCCCTTGATCGAGACCTTGATATCGTTGGTCTTGGAATAAAGGTCAATGACCGACTCAATGGTTCCTTCTTCCTGGCCTTGGAAACTCTTGGCCAGGGCCTGGGATTTCTTCAAAATCGTCTGGCGCTGGGACTCGATATAGGTCGATGGGAAAATAAAGTAAACCGAAGCGTGTAGAAGGATGACTAAGCCACTAAATAGGGCAAAGGTGATCAGAAAGATCTTTGCAAAGATACTCCGTTTGGTCATGGTCTCTCCAATTTATAGCCGACATTGCGTACCGTGACGATACAGTCCAGCTCTAGTTTTTTTCGTAGTTCCTTGATATAGACATCGATCACCCGGTCAAAAGGAATCTCCTCTGTCTCCTTCCAGACGGCATCGAGGATCTGAGAGCGGGTCCGGGCCTTGCCCTCATGCTGGAGCAAGTATTCCAAGATCTCCAACTCCTTGGCATTCATGGAGATAGGTTGACCAGCTAGGCTGGCTGTGTAGCTCTCAAAATCCACCCGTGCCTCTCCATAGGTGAAGACCCGGGAAGGCTGGAGCTTTTTAAAAATAGCTTCGATACGGACCTTTAAAAGTGACAAGGAGAAGGGTTTTTCCAGGTAGCCATCTGCCAACTCTCCAAAGGCCGTCAACTTATAGTCCTCGTCATGGAAGGCCGTCAGCATGAGGATAGGCACCGAGCTGGTCTTCCGGATGGTCTTGAGCACTTGCAAGCCATTGAGGATAGGGAGCTGGATATCCAGCAAGACCAGGTCCGGCGCTTCTCTGTGAAAGAGGTCCAAGGCCTCCTGCCCATCACCTGCTTCAAAGACCTCATAGCCACATTCCATGAGATAGTCGCTCATCCCTTCGCGAATCAGGACTTCATCTTCTACGATTAGTATCTTCATACACTTTCCTTTTATCTAAGAAATTTCTTCTACCTCCTATTATACCCTATTTCTATTTTAGGAAACAATCTCTTATTCGACATCCACCAAGAGATCTTTTGGTTTCTTATGCAAGAGCCATTGTGAAGAAAGAATGGACACCAGAATCAAGAGGAGGCCGCCAACCAAGACAATCACCAACAATTGGCTCGGTTGGATGTCCATATGGAGGTCTGTCAAGGTCTTACTAAAGCTTTCTGCCTCAGCTCCCCCACCAAGGTTGGCTGCAGAGGATTCTTGAGCCATTTGTTTGGCAATGCCACTGGTTACGTTCTTAAGCACCGTATCTCCCACTGCTTTGGCAAGAAGTCCTGCAACTCCATAGGAGAGGAGGAAGGCTGGGATGGAAATCATGACTAATTCTGCCACGAATTGTCCCGCAATCTGCACCTTGGAGAGTCCCAGAGCTAGCAAGATACCCACTTCTCTGCGACGGGCATTGAGCCACAAGACGAGGAGAAGGGTGAGAAGCAAGCTAGCAAAGATGAGGCTACCGATAAACAAGTAGTCCGCCACTTGGAACATGCTGCTGATGGATTTTTGCAAGGCTGGGTAGTTGGAAGAGCTCTTAACCAGGTCATAGAGGTTCCAGTCAATATCGAGTGCTTTGATTTTTTCGATCAAGGCATCCAGGTCCTGATCCCCTTTGGCAAAGAAGGTTGCATCCTCATAGGTAGCTGTTTGGACGGTATTGCCGTAGAGTTTGGCAGCTGTATCCAGGTCAGAAATGAGGGTATCTTCATACAATTCTTGGGCGTAAGTTAGAGGAGCTTGGTTCTTCCCTGAGAACAGACCCTTAATGGTCACTTCGACAGTTTCATTAGCCCCTTTTTCATTGTCAGCATCGTAGAGATTGGACTTGAGACGCACCTTATCGCCTACCTTGAGGCCATTCTTTTTCGCCAAATCTTCGTGCATGAGGATTTGGTTTTTATCCCTGTCTGTCAGATGCTCCCCTTGGACCAGCTTGTAGGCTCCAGAGACAAATTTATCTTCTTTTGAAGAATCATTGACCCCTGTCACCATCACGGTGTTTTTAAAGTATTTGGCCCGCTCTGGAGATTGATTCTGCAGGGTTTCTTCAGTCTCAATGATCTCGTGGTCTAGGATATCCGCGATGGCATTGATCCGCCTGATGGAGGAGGTGATCCCCTCTACCTGGCTGATTTTTTCGATATCTTCTCCTCTGAGATTTCCAGCTCCCCGAGGAGTTCCAGGATTGGTCCTGCGGTTGATCTGCATGGAGAAACTATTGGTGATGGATCCCAGGCTTTCCGATGAAGCTTGTTGGGTCGCTCCCTTCATAGAGAGTCCGATCAAGCTCAAGGTCCCCATGAGGAGAATGATGGCAAAGAGCAAGAGAGACTTGGGCCATTTACGTGTGATATAAGCAAAAGCATTGCGCAACATAGCATTCCCTCCTTACTTGCTCTTCTCAACGAGGCTACGGCGACTCAATTCCAAGACCACATCGGAGGCCTCTGCCACTTCCTTACTGTGGGTGACGACAATGACACATTTTTGGCGTTCCTTGGCCAACTTCTTCAAAATGGCAATGATGTCACCAGCTGTCTGTTCGTCAAGGTTTCCAGTCGGCTCATCCGCCAAGATGACAGGTGCTTCTGAAACGAGCGCACGCGCAATGGCCACCCGCTGTTGCTGCCCTCCAGATAGTTGCAGGACATTGCGTTTGATTTGCGTTTCGTCCAATCCCAACTCCAAGAGAATGTCTTTCCCAGCTTGTTTGTTGACCAGGCGGACATTTTCCAGTGGCGTCAAATAATCAATCAAATTGTAATTCTGAAAGACTAGGGAGACATGGTGCTTGCGGTGGTAGCTAGACCCTTTGGTCTGGATGTCCTCCCCATCAAAGAGAACCTGCCCCTTCTTGGGATTGTCCAGTCCAGCCAAGAGCGAGAGGAGGGTTGATTTCCCTGCTCCAGACTGACCGATAATGCTGTAAAATGTCCCATTTTTGAACTGATAGTTCACGTCTGAGAAGATCTCTTCTTGGTAACTTTGGTAGCTATAAGATACATGTTTGAGTTCTAACATATGTGTCATTTCTCCTTAACTCATTTTTGTTAATATTTCTTTTGGGGTCTTGCGCCAGATCATGCTGGTCGTTACACCGAGCGACAGAAGGATCAAGCACAAGAGGCTAGCATAGGCAATTCCTAAGGAAAGGCCTTGAGGGATTTGGTTGAGCAAGTCTAGGGTCTGCTGTTGACCAGTCTGTCCGACAAACTGCTCTAAGAAACGATGGCTGACCATCCGCCCGATGAGAAAGGCTGGGATCAGTGCTAGTAAGGATACCAGCACCACTTCCAAGAGGAACTGTCTAAAGATCCGGCCCTTGCTCTTCCCAATGGATAAGAGGACGCCGATTTCGTGGATCCGCTCCCGTGTCCAGAGACTCAGTAAGAGCGATAGAGCACCCGCTCCCGTCACCAGGAGGACGATCATCATGATCCGTACCAGGCCTTCTAGGGTCTGAGAGGATTCTTTCATCTGGTCAAAGGCCTTGCGATCTTCGACCACACGCAGAGACTGCCAATCCAGATCCATGCTTTTGACTTGCTTCAAGAGGGCATCGATTTTCTCAGGATCTTTGACGCCAAAGGTGACCTGTGTCACTTCTTGCTGACTGAGACCAAGGAGCTTAGTCGCATCCTCATAAGAGAGGTAGACTTGGTTTTCACTCAGATCAGAGGTCATTCCTGTGAATTTTTCCTGTTTCTTACCTGAAAAGATCCCAACGATTTTAAAGGTTTGCTCTTTGGCAGGAGTCTCTCCCATCTGAAAGCTGGATAAGGTCAAGGAATCTCCGACCTTTAGCTTGTTCTTCTTAGCCAACTCTTGGTGGATCAAGATCTGTCCGCGAGCCTTGTCGGATAAGTGTTTGCCTTGCACCAGTTGGAAACTGCTACTCCGGAAATCCAGGTGATGGTCTGTCTTCTGAGTAAAGACAGCACCTAGCGCTTGCTTGGCTTCCTGACCCAGATCATCCCGCTCTACCGACTGCTGTCCCGTCACCGCTTCTTTACCAAGAATACGAACGGGACTTTCATATTGAGGAACCATGGATCCTACCCCAGCTAACTGCTGCACCTTTTCAGCTTCCTTCAGAGCAAAGGGAGTATCCCCCTGCTTACTGGTCAAGGCAAAGCTAGTCCCAGCCGACTGTTTGATATGGTCCTCCAGCCTTCCTCCCACTTGCATCAGTGAAAAACAGAAATACAAGCAAGAGAGAATTAAGAGGAGAATCAAAAAGAGAACTAGATTCCTCGTTCTTTTTCGAGAAATATAGGCGATTGCCTGTTGTAAGAGCATGATCTCACCCTCCATTTCAAGGTCCACGACAATACAATGTGGACGCTTTCATCATTTGTTATAGTTATTATAGAAAAGAAATGTGAAATGTTTATGAAATAGAAAGAGAGTGGGACAGAAATCGGTAATTCGTTAGAATTCGATTTCGTCGTCCCACCTCCGCACAGTTGAGTAGGGCTGTAAAAGCTGATGAAATCAGCGTAGTAGAGCCCACTCAACCACTGCGTCTTGCTCGACAATCCAAAAACAATTAAGAGGCTAGGACTTTTGTCCCAGCCTTTATTCGATTTAAATAATATTAGGAAAATATGCGTCCCACTTCCTTGACTTCATTTTTCAAAGATTTCTCCTTCTTGGATATTTGAAAAGATCTGATCGGTCAGTCGGACATTCAAGAAGCTCCAAAGAGCGAAACCTCCAAAGGTAAAGAGATAAATAGCTGTCAGTAACCGTTCAGGACTACTGAGACTGATATAAATCACTGCCAGATTGAAGAAGATAAGAAAGATGGTTTGAATAGGATTTAAGAGAGCAATGAGGAAACTATTCAGACAGACCTTTCTTGTAGGGTCTTCAAAGAGGCCAATATAAGGGAAGATCAAGGTCATCCCTCCACATAGAAGGACGATAAAGGGAAGCAAGATCCAAATCCCATACTCACTTAAAAAGGCCGTATTTGAAAAAAGACAGTAATCCAGATAAAGAAGGGCAGATAGTCCTAGGCAGGTCAGCCAAATCACCGTCGCTTGCTTGAAATTAGCTCGAAAGAGACGGAAAAAATGAAAGACGAGATCCGTATCTTCCCCTTTCAACAAGCGGTGCCACATGGTTGCTAAAGCCGTAAGCGATGCACCGATCGTGAGAATCGGAAGGCAGCAAACGATAAACAAGGTATTCAAGATAATGATGTCTGTCAACCGGGTCAAAGTCTTGACCAAGCGTCCATCCAATGAAAATAATTTTTGCATCTTCTTCTCCTTGTTCTTCATCTCAATTTCTGCTACTTCCTCTAGGGAAGCACTCAGGGGCTCTACGCCCCTGAGTTACTTACTTGAATCCATTTAGACCCCTGTTACTTCACTTCTTTTTGGTAACGATCATAGGCATCCTGTTGAATCTTCATAAAGTCATCAATTCCCATCTTCTTCAAGGTTGCTTTGTAATCGTCCCAATCCTTTTCGACGCCCCCTTCGACTACCCATTTAGAAGCTTGTTGGGTAACATAGGAGTTGATATCGACATAAATAGAGGACAATTTGTTTAATTCTTCTTGAGAGTAGATGACATTTGGATATGCTGGCAAAGCGTATTGTTTCAATTCTTTGTCCATCTTCAATTTGAGCCCATCACCCTGTGTTTGGTCGATGTCGACATGACTATTGATATCATCTGACACATATTTTGGTCCAAAGTCACGAAGGGAATTAATCCAAGCCCATTCATCGGCAGATTTACCATCTTTTGGAGCCAAGACCTTGTACTTGTCACCATCTTTTTCAGTCGCAATGCCAAAGGATCCATAGAAGTTTTGGATGCTGGCATCATCCGTGTAGAATTTATCCAACCATTTGAGCAATTTTGCAGGGTCCTTGCACTTATTTGTGATCAGGATTTCATTGCGTCCATAGTTCAAATGATCTGGGTCAGAAATGACATATTGTTTGCCACCTGGGCCTTTCAATGCTGGGAGAGGAGCATATTCGCTGGCATGTTGGCCAAAGGTTGCATCTGCTGTCCAACCACTTGACACACCGACACGCGCTACACCCTTATCCATCCGTTTGGCAACAGACATGGAGGTATCTTCTGTAAAGAGTTCAGGGTCGATCAAGCCTTTCTTGTAGGCTTCATGCATCGCCGCTATCCCTTGTTTATAACTTTCTTCCGTCCGGAGGTAGACCGGTTTGCCATCTTTGACGGACATTTCATAGGTATTATCTCCACCCAGACGGTTGTTGAATGGCAAGATATAAGAGAAGGTCGGATCAAAGTTACCAGAGCCAAATGGAATTTCATCATTGACATCGCCATTACCATTGGCATCCTTGTCCTTGAAGGCTTGTAAAACAGTCACCAATTCATCATAGGTTTCCGGCATCTTCAAGCCAAGGTTGTCCAACCATTTCTTATTAATAAAGAGCTGGTTGCCGACGATTGGCCGCATTGGCAATTTCTTAGGCAGGCTGTAAATATGACCATCTGGGTTGGTCACCATGGCTTTTAATTTTGGTTCTTTTTCAAAGGCCTTGTTCAAGTTTGGCATATTATCCTTGATCAAGTCTTCCAATGGAATGAACATGTTTTGGTTCTGAGCGATTTCAGAATCCGTGAAGGCATTGGATCCCAAGAAAGCGTCTGGTAAATCTCCACTGGCTACAAGGACAGATTTCTTATCCGACCAGTCTGCAGCCACCATGGTATCCCATTTGATCTTGATACCTGATTCCTTGGCTGAATCATCTAGAAAACCTTTGTGATAGTCTTCCCCCCAATCCGACCAACGAACGGTCGTGATCTTGAAGGTATTTCCATCATTCTTGTCATTGCTTGATTTATTTGTGGAAGCTCCACAAGCCGTCAAGCCAGCTAAAGCAGCTGCTCCAAGGAGCAGATAGGCAAATTTCCTGTTTTTCATGATCTTCTCCTATTCTTTCAAGGCACCTATCATGACACCTTGATTAAAGTATTTTTGGACGAATGGATACAGCATCATAATCGGTGCTGTTGAGATAACGATGGCTGCATATTTCATCATATCAGCCTTAATACGGAGGTCAGAAGCTACCTCCCCTGTTGCTTGCGATTGCAACATTTGATTACTAATTAAGAGACGGCGCAGGATCAGTTGCAGGGGTTGAAGATTTTCATTGGTCAAATAAATCAGAGCATTGAACCAAGAATTCCAGATCCCTACTGCTGTCCAAAGTCCAATAACGGCAATAATAGCCTTGGACAAGGGGAGCACGATCTTTCTGAAGTAATGAATGGTTCCGCACCCATCGATCTGGGCAGCTTCCCACATCCCTTCTGGAATACTATTGTTAAAGAAAGTCCGAGCTACAACGATATTGTAAGGAGATACTGCAAACGGTACGACCATCACCCAGAAGGTGTCGACTAATCCCATTTGTTTCACTGTCAAATAAATGGGAATCAAGCCCCCAGAGACAAACATGGGAACGATAAAGAAGACACTGACCCATTTCTTAGCAAAGAGGTCCTTTCGCGACAAGGCGTAACCAGCTGGGATATTAATGACCAGGGCAACGATGGTCCCTACAACCGTGTAGAGGATGGTGTTGAGATAGCTCTTTAGAAACAAAGGTTGCTCAATCAAGCGTTGATAGCCATCTAGTCGCCATTCCCTCGGGATAAACCAAACCTTACCAGTTGCCACATCAGACGGATTACTGAAGGAGGCAATAATGACAAACCACAAAGGGTAGACAATCAACAGAATCAAGCAAATCGCTAGACCATAGATAAAAACATCAAAGAGGATTTCCGACTTGGTCTTTCTAGCATGTTGAAACAATTTCACAATTCCTCCTCCTTTCTAGAACAATCCCGTCTTGGTATAGCGTTTCGCAAACCAGTTGACCGACAATAAGATGATCAAGTTGACCAAGGTATTAAAGAGACCGATCGCTGTCGAATAACTATATTGGAAATTAATCATCCCCACTTTGTAGACATAGGTCGAAATGATTTCACTTCCTGCCAGATTAAGTGGATTTTGCAAGAGCAAGACCTTTTCAAAACCAACACTGAGTAGGCTTCCTGCTCTGAGAATCAAGAGAATCATCGCCGTTGGTAACAGTAAGGGTAAGTCAATATGACGGATTTTTTGCAATCGACTCGCCCCGTCCATGGTCGCTGCTTCATAAAAGGTTGGATCAATGGCTGATAAAGCGGCTAGATAGATGATACTATCCCAACCGATATGTTGCCAGACATCGCTCCAGACATAGACACCTGCAAAGCTACCCGGTTTGGATAAGAGGGCAGGCATCTTTAAGCCGACCAATTTGAGGACATTGGCTAACAGTCCACTACTTGGAGAGAGAAAAAGAATAATCATCCCACACATGACCATGGTCGAGATAAAATGAGGCAAATAAGTTGTTACTTGAAAGATTTTTTTGAACTTGCCCACACGAATCTGGTTGCAAATGATGGCTAGAACAATCGGCAAGGGAAAACCAACCAGAATACTGTAAATAGAAATTTTCAAGGTATTCTTCATGGTTGTTGCAAATTGGAAGGATGAGAAGAACTGGTTAAAATACTTGAGACCAGCCCAAGGACTTCCAAATATCCCAGTAGCGGGAGAGTAATCTTTAAAAGCGATGACTAGACCCGCCATAGGGATATAGGCAAATAAAATCAATAAAATAATCGATGGCAGGAGCAGCACATATAAAGGAATATTTTTCTTAAATTTGCTCTGCTTCGCATTTACTTCGCTTTTCATAAGGCCCTCCTTTTCTTTCTCCTCTATTTTATAGGAATCCTTTCCATCTTTATAGAACTTTTTCGTGCATCTTCATTCACTTTTCCGTTTTCTCCACACAAAAACATGCACTTTCCCGATTTTTTTTACTTTACTATCGGTTTTGTTCATGAATCCGTTTTCAAATAGTGCTATAATATATGTGAGGTGCTCATTATGAAAGCTATTCACAGAAGTACACGAGATCACTCGATTCAATTTTTCTCGCGCCTACTCTTTCTCCTCTTAGTCGTCAATACCTTGATCAACCTTTTGATAGGTGGGATTAGCCGAAATTTTATTAAACACCAAAACATGCTCCATTTAGAGGACTCGATTCATATCTATGCGGATTCCTTAAATACAGAGCTTCACTCCGTTGAGCGTTTTATGTACAGTACTATTAGTCACAATGACTATTTGACAGAGCTCAATAGCCCACTTGATTTCACGGATTTTCATGAAAATCTAAAAAAATTGCGGATCGATTTTACGGAGTTTCAGTACCAGATGGATAGCCCCATTACCTTTTTCATAGAGACAAGAGATATCCCCCATTTTTTCAATGCCTCCAGTCTTCAACTGCCCTACCTGGACTACGTACAATTGAAAGATCATCTTAAAACCTATGACAAAGAAACAGACAAGACTAATCAAAAATGGCAACGAATCAGCCTGAACCAGCATGATTATCTCTTGAAATCTCTCCATTACAAGGGCAAGGCTATCTATGCCATCATTTCTACCCAGGATATTTTAAAACCCTTGCAAAAGCTCAATATTGGGAAAAAAGGGCGCTTATCCATCGATCGCCCCAACTAGATCCATGCTACAGATTCCGTCATTCAAGCCGATAGCAATCAAACCCACCTGCCTTTTGATCTGTATGTGACGGTCGATTACGGGGACGTTTTCCGTACAAATATCGTACTGGAAACCCTTCTCTCCTTGGTCCCTTTGATCATCGCCGTTCTCTCCACCATTCTGATCCTTTATATTCGTCAACGGATGATCCAACCGATGAAACGACTCACCCAACGCCTTTCTCAGCTAGATGCTGCTTCTACCAAGCTAGATGTAATCGAAGACCAAGGGATCTTAGAGATCGATCAGGCCAATCACAAGCTCAATCAGGTTCTGATCCATATGAAAGACCTCCAAATTCGAGCCTACCACGCGCAACTCAATCTCAAAAAAGTCGAACTCAATTACCTCAAAAATCAAGTTCGACCCCATTTTTACCTCAACATGCTTTCCATGATTCACAGCATGCTCCAAACCAAGGACTATAAGGAAATCGAGGAGTTGACCAAGGTGACTTCCAACTACTTGCGCCACCTCTTTCAAGCCAATCAAGATTTCAATCGCTTAGCAGATGAAATCCAACATATCCGAAATTACCTAGAAATCCAGAAAATCCGCTATGGGGACAGCATCCACTTTGACCTGGACTGGGATCCTGGTCTGAAAGATGCGGCCATTCCACCCCTGCTTCTACAAACCTTTGTGGAAAATGCCATCAAACACGGCTTTTCTTTCCAAGATTCCTTCCACATCCAGCTTTCCATTCATAAAGAAGCAAACCAACAGCTTGCCATTTCCCTCCAGGATAATGGTCCTGGTTTTAGCTCCGTTATTTTACAAGATCTAGCAGAGAAAAAATCTTTAGTCACAGAAGATGGCCACCACATTGGTTTGACCAATGCACGGGAGCGACTAGATCTCCTCTATCCAGATCACTACACCCTTCAATTTTCAAATGGATCCCAAGGAGGGGCCCGCATCCAACTGAGCCTTCCTTATGAACCCTACAAAGGAGACACACATGAATATCCTACTCGTTGACGATGATCGTTTTATCATTAAAGCCCTACAGGAAACCATCCATTGGGAAGCCTTGGGCATTGAGCAGGTATATACCGCCTCCAGTCTGAGCCAAGCCCAAGCCATCATTCAAAGCCACCCGATTGCCCTCATGATCAGTGATATCGAGATGCCACAAGGCAGTGGGCTAGATCTCCTAGCCTGGGTCCGGTCAGAAAAATATGACATTCAAACGATCTTCCTTACCAATTATGCTGATTTCAATTATGCCCAAAAAGCCATTGAACTCCAAAGTTTTGAATACTACCTCAAACCGATTGACCCCGACCGCTTAGAATTTATCATTCAAAAAGCCCTCAATAAGATCAAGCGCCACAATAATGCGGCCCAATTAGCCCAGCAAGGACAAAAAGAAGCTGAATTTTGGCATGACTACTTGCGAAAACCGCGTCCATCTCAAGCAGAACAGCTTTTTCAAGAAGGGACAAAACGGGGCTATAGCCCCAAACCACATGAAGACTACCTCTTAGTCCTCATCACTCTCCACTTAGTTGAAGAAGACTTTCACCCCAGCGTCCCTTCTTGGCGCTTGCAACTCCGCCATTGTATCAAGGAGCTCTCCCTAGATTTCCCTGTCCACTACTGCGCCCTCAGTAAAATCGAAAGCCAGACCGATCGCTACCTCTGCCTTTTCAAAAAGAATCAGACTACAGAGTGTGCAAACTTCCTAAAGGCTATCCAGCAGAAGATCCAGCAAGACTTAGACCGATCCTCTATCCTTCTCTATTCAGATGCTATTTCCCTTGAGACGCTCTTGATGAAGGCTCTGCAACTCTGCCAATACAGTGAAGAACAAGTCTTCCATTGGGACAGTATCCACTCCTATGCTTCTTTGGGTCCAGCACTTCAAAAGCCTGCTCATCGGACATCGCTCACTTTTACAAATCAACTAGAGACAGAACAGCTCCTCCAAATTATCCATAGCTTAGAGACTCAAGATCGCATCCCGTTCTCAGCTCTGAGTGAACTCCAGCTAGACTGGACCCAGCAAATTGGGATTTATCTGGATAAGAACGGCATTCTCGCCCACAAGTTATTTCAAAACAAACACCATCAATTTCTATTCGAACGGCGGTTTCATGCCATCGAAGCTTTTGAAGCCTATATTGGGGATTACTGGAGCTCTGCTCGCCATTATGTGATCGATCTAGAACACCAATCCAATCTCATCCAGCGGATCACTGACTACATCGATCACCATTACAAGGAGGATATCAGTCGCACCAAGTTGGCCGAAATGGTTTTTCTTAGTCCAGATCATCTAGCACGGATGTTTAAGCGCGATACCGGCGAAACCCTGGTGAAATACATCACTGATAAACGGATGGCTGCCGCAAAAGAAATGCTATCGCAAAGTGATACCCCCATTTACCAAGTCGCCCTCCAAGTAGGCTATGACAACTACTCCTACTTTACAAAGGCTTTTAAACAAAAGGTCGGCCTCTCCCCAGGAGATTACCGCAAACAATGCCAAGAAGCCTTTTAAAACAAGAAAAAAACCTTTGAAAAAGAATTTCTTTTCAAAGGTTTTATTTTCTTTTCTTTCTGATTTCTTTTTCAATCGCACTAGCAATCTTCTCCACCATATAGGCTGTTTGGAGTTTGCGCAAGATCAAGAGGGCCCAAAAGAATGCAAAGAACATCTGACCCGCCATGGTCGCTTCATTGAAAAAATAAGTCTCCATAGCAGTAAAGACTGCTATCACTGCAAATTGTTTTCTATTCATAAAATTATTTTACCATGATTCAGTAAAAAATTCATGTATTAATCGTCTTGCAGGGTGATTTTATCGGATAAAAAGTGAAATTCCTCAGGGATGACACTTTCCTCTTCTTCTACCACTTCCGCTTTTTGACCACGCGCCTTAGCCGAAAACTCTGCCCGTATTTGGGTCCATTCTTCCATCGAAACCGCTAAAATCTCTGGCGAGAAGCCAGCAGCATTGCTGAGGATATTTCCAAACATGGTATTGAGGTTGTCCCGCTTCATGGTCTGTTCAGCATTAAAGGCAGACTCAAAGGCTAAAATAGCGTGATTTTCATTGGCAGCGACCGGCTGAGATCCGATTAAGAGGGCCTTATCCGCACCTGCCAAGCTCTCGATGATTTCCCCCCAAGCGTTCTGAAGACGGATCAAGTTGGTCCGTGCCAACTCTGGGTTTTCGACCGCCTCTTGTAAAATCGTGTTGACCTTGTTTCGATCTGCACGGTAGCCCTTGCTCGACTTGGTTGGACGAGTTACTGCCGGTTTTGAAGCAGGAAGACTGCTACCTGATTGCGCTAACTGTTGCTTGAGTTGAGCGACTTCCTTCTTCAAGTCTTCCAGCTGAGCTAGCACATTGGAAGGAACCTCCACAGCTGCTGAGTTAGAAACTTGGCCCGTGCTTTCAGCCAATTTAATGGTCATCATTTCAGTGTAAATGCGCGGTTGCAGACTATTTTTGATATCCGCTAGACTGGTCGTCGCCTGGTCAATCAGGGCAAAAAGACGGGCTTGATCGGCTTCGAGATTCGCCGCAAACAAGTCACTATTGTGGGTATTTTCTCCACCTGTCTGGACAATCAAGAGATCTCTCAGGTATTGAAGTAAGTCCGTGACAAAGCGGGCCATATTCTTCCCATTATCAAAGATAATCGCCAGCTGATCCAGCGCCGCTGTCGCATCATGAGCCAGGATGGCAGCCACGTACTGATCGAGCGCAGCTAGACTGATGGAGCCCGTAATCTCTTCAGCTATTGCTGTCGTTAACTCACTACCCGCAGTCAGACTCAGGGCTTGGTCCAAAATGGACAAGGCATCCCGCATCCCCCCTTCAGCGCGCCGGGCGATGATCTGCACAGCATCTGCTTCATAGGCAATCCCTTCAGTAGCTAGGATATTTTCCAAGTGTTGGACAATATCTGGCAGTTTGATGGATTTGAATTCAAAGCGTTGCACCCGTGACAGGATGGTGGCTGGAATCTTGTGTAACTCGGTTGTAGCGAGGATAAAGACCACGTTTTCCGTTGGCTCTTCTAAGGTCTTCAACAAGGCATTAAAGGCCCCTGTTGAGAGCATATGGACCTCATCGATAATGTAGACTTTGTGCTTGGCTAGACTTGGAGCATAGGTCGACTTGTCGCGAATATCGCGAATTTCATCGACCCCATTGTTAGAGGCTGCATCGATCTCGATAACATCTTCCAGGCTCCCATTGGTAATGGATTCACAGATATAGCAGTCGTTACACGGCTCCCCATTGACTTGATTAGGACAGTTCATAGCCTTAGCAAAGATCTTGGCCACACTGGTTTTCCCAGTACCACGAGGACCCGAAAAGAGATAGGCATGGCTGATCTTGTCCTGCTCGACGGCCTGTCTCAATGTCCGTGCCACCACTTGCTGGCCGACCAATTGGCCAAAAGTCTGGCTACGGTATTTCCGATATAAAGCTTGATACATTAGTTCTTAACTCCAAACATCTTAAAGTCCCAGTTTGTCTTTTCGATCAATATGGTGACAAACTTTTCCAAATACTCTTGATCCAGCTGATCGTAGTCAGAGACACATTCTGAGTCCAGATCTAAAACCCCAAGGAGCTGACCGTCCTTAACCATAGGCACCACAATCTCACTCATGGCTCGACTATCACAGGAAATATAGTTGGCATGTTGGCGGACATCATCGACAATCATGGTTTTCTGCTCTTGAGCTGCTTCTCCACAGACACCCTTTCCGAGAGCGATATGGACACAAGAAACACCTCCCTGAAAAGGTCCCAAGATCAATTCCGTTTGGTCATACAAATAAAAACCCGCAAAGACCGAACGAGGCAGGGCTTGATTTAAGAGAGCACTGGCATTGGACAGATTAGCCAAGGCATTGGTTTCTCCCATTAAGAGAGCATCTAATTGAGCCAGCAAGAGCTGGTATTGTGATTCTTTTTCCGAATGTTTCATACCTTCCATTATACCAAATCTTTGCCCAAAAATTAAGCTTCAAACAGCGAAAGAAAAGAGAGTGGGACAGAAATCGGTAATTCGTTAGAATTCGATTTCGTTGTCCCACCTCCGCACAGTTGAGTAGGGCTGTAAAAGCTGATGAAATCAGCGTAGTAGAGCCCACTCAACCACTGCGTCTTGCTCGACAATCCAAAAATAATTGAGAGGCTAGGACTTTTGTCCCAGCCTCCATTATCTATTCATGCCGCCGATTGAAGTGAAAGACTTCAAAATATTGAATGGCCCGATAGATTAAAAAGATGGTCAAGATGATGGCCACCAGCCAAATCGTCTTTAGTCCATAAAACTGGATCAAGTAGGTCGAAAAGATGGCCCCACAGATGAAACTCCCGATCAGGCAGGTCATAAAGATGGCTTCCCAGAGGAATTTCATCTCCCTGTCTCTAACAAAATTTCCATAAGCTACCATGGTTTTCTTGAGATTTCCGGTCATAAAAGAGTGGTTGTAGGCATAGCTACCTACTTCTCCAAATGAGGTCGCTACGATTCCCAAACTCAGTCCAAAAAAAGGCACGATGAAGACATTTTTTACCGATGCTGGCAAAAATCCCGTCACCAAAGTTGTGAGGATATAGGGCACTAGGGTACTCAAGCGCCAGACTGAATTATCAATCAAGCGACGCAAGACCGTCATTAAAAAGATCCCCAGCATAAAGGCCAGCATCGTGGCTAACTTCACTTCTACATCTGAGATCTGCTGGCCGATCAAACCAACCGATAGAAAGACCACATTTCCCGTCTGGCCTGCCGCCAAGGTCCCACCCCGACAAATAAAGGTATAAGCATCTGAAAAACCAGCACACATGGTCAATAAACAAGCGAACGCCTTAGTCCGCGAATGAAACTCCCTTTTCATTTTCATTCTCCTTAGGAAAAAGAGGGAGTGGTAGAAAATATTTAAATAAACATTTCCCATACCACCCCCACAAAGTTGATCGAGAACTCTTCTGAGTCTTTTAGCGAATGAAGAGTCTCACCAACTACTGAGACATTCCGTAATTCCAACTATTGTTATAGGATTGGAGAGCGATTGCCCTCTTGCTCCCTATCTTTATTTTCCTTCACGCGCTTCGTTGAGGATTTTTTCAATCTTGGTTGTGATCAAGTCAATCGCAACTGTGTTGGTCACGCCCTCAGGAATGATCACGTCCGCATAACGCTTGGTTGGCTCGATGAACTGGTGGTACATCGGTTTTACTACACCAAGGTATTGCTCAATGACACTATCCAGACTCCGGCCACGCTCCTCCATATCGCGCTTGATCCGGCGAATGATCCGCACATCATCATCCGTATCAACGAAAATCTTGATGTCCATCAAGTCCCGAAGACGCTTGTCTTCAAGAACTAAGATTCCTTCCACGATGAAGACATCCTGAGGTTCCTGACGATAGGTCTTGCTGCTGCGCGTATGTTCAGCATAGTCATAAGTTGGAATATCTACCGGACGACCCTCCAAGAGTTCATTGATCTGCGCAATCATCAAGTCTGTATCAAAGGCAAAAGGATGGTCATAGTTAGTCTTGATCCGCTCCTCAAAGGTCAAATGACTTTGGTCCTTGTAATAAGAATCATGCTCAATCATGGCAATCTTTTCATTCGGAAAATTGGCCAAAATGGCACGAGACACACTGGTCTTTCCACCACCAGAACCACCAGTAACACCAATAATAATAGGTCTATTTTGCATTTTCTACTCCATTACCTCTAGTCGCCTGAGATATAATAGACATCTCAGACACATCTTATCCATTTTACCATATTTTTGCCTAGACATGAATAGTTTTTCAGTCAGAAGTTTGAAAACAAAAAGGACCTTGCGGTCCTTTCATTACTTCACTTTTTCTAATTTAGCGGCAAATTCATTACCACCACGTAAGACGAGTATATTTTTTCCACCATTGACAGGTACGAAACAATAATTTGAATTAGCTTGTATATAGACTTCCTTAGCGCTCTTCACTTGATAGCCTTCTGATTTCACCGCTTCTTGAATTACGTCAAATGTGTGTTCAATCTCTTCTTTAGAAGTCGTGTCTCCATCATACTTTTCTTGATCAGCTAGAGAATAGAATGCGTAAGCCTTGTTATCGTAATACTTATCACTTATAATTCCATGATCTGAAATCTGAACAGTTGTATTATCTCCTTCTGTCACATTCTTCCATTTTCCAACCATGGCCTTTGGTGTTTCAACCTTGTGATAGACCAAATTATCTTCAAAGTTTCCTTTGTATGACTTATAAGTTTTCAAGTCGAATAAATCATTTCTTAAAATAATATTGCTTCCGTCTTTTTGGAGCAAGTTATAGCGTGTGTTCCCACCAGACTTAATAACAACAATTTCTGTCGTCTTCAGGTTAAATTTCTTATCGACATCCGCAAGTGAATGCAAGTCTGTTGCATTTAACAAAGAAAGTGCTGTATTAAATTCTTTTTTCGCTTCATTCCCCTTGAGAACCTTTTTGATGGTCTCACCACCATTGACTTTTTGTTTCTTTCCACTTAGTTCATAAGTAACCGGACTAGAATCCGTATTTCTCAACCAAACCCCATCTAGACTTGGTCCACCTGAAAAGAAAAAGAACCAAGCAAGAGCAATCACTGCGACAAGTCCCGCAACTGCGACCCCAATCTTTGTTTGTTTATTGAAAGAAAATGTCAATTTTTTCGGTCTTGGCACAGGTTGCAAGGTTTTCGCAGATGGTTGTGGTTGGACAAAACCCGTCTGCTCTTGTGAAAGAGGCGCACTAGGTGCAACAGGTGCTTCCTGAGAAGGAGCCTGCGCTTCAGTTGATGGAGCTGGTGCTTCTTTTCGCTCTACGACAAACTCCCCTTTTTCACGCGCTTCTTGAAATTCTTGCATACTTGGCTTGCGACCATTAACCGCTTCAAAGTATTCAACCCAATCTTTTTGATTCATCATATCCCCCTTATTGATTCATTATAAAAACTAACCATATTATACCACAAATCCATGGTTTATTTTGTGATTTTCAGAAAATAAATGAAAAGGACCTTTCGGCCCTTCTGATTTATTTCACTTTTTCCAATTTTTCAACTAAATGATAGTCTTCTGTGAAAACAAGGACTGTCTTCCCTCCATTTACAGGGACATAATAAAAATCAGATCCTAGTTGCTTGTACACGTCTTTCATACTAGTTAGCTGGTAATCTTGAGAATCGACCGCATCTTGAAGATCTTCATAGGCCTCTTTCACTTTGTCAGCTGTCTTTTCTTGATCAAACTTAGTTGAAGGCATCTTTTGGAGCTCTTCTAGGCTATAAAAAGCCGTTCCTTCGCTACTATCAAATTCGCTATAAGTAAGAATACCACGAGCATTTAATTCAAGATAATTGGTTTCATCATCATAAGAACGCTCAATTTTCCATTTCCCAACTAGCACTTTGGGAATTTCTGTCTTGTGAAAAATAGCATTCTTCTTAAAGCTCTCTGAATGATCACTATAGGTAACCAAATCCATCAAGTCATTGGCTAAAATCACATTGCTCCCATTGCTTTGGAGTAGATTATAAACAAGCCCATGCTCGTCTTTAATGATGATAACTTCCCTTGTGTGGAGGTCAAATTTTCTATCAACATCTGCTAAGGTTTTCAGCTTGTAGTAGTTTAACTGGTTCAAAGCCTTCTGAAACTCTTGTTTTGCTTCATTTCCTTTATAAACTTTCTCAATCTTATACTTACCATACGATCGTGGCTCTTCTTGATTTAACTCATAAACTACTGCTGTTGAATCAGCAGGCCCAACCCAAATTCCTTCCAAACTTGGAGTCGGTTGGAAGAAAAAGAAGTAAGCCAGTACAAAGATAGCTAGTATTCCCATACCTGATAAAGCCCATTTTGTCTGCTTATTCCATTTCACACTAAAGCGTTTGATAGCTGGAGTCTCAGGCCTTGACTCCACTTGTGACGGCATTTGAGCCTGCTCACTTTTCTCTCGTAAGGCTACCGCTGATGGAACTGGTGCTTCAGGAACGGTCTCTTTTCGTTCCACTACAAACTCACCATTCGCTCGTGCATTTTGAAACTCTTGCAGACTCGGCTTCCGGTTATGGAGTGCTTCAAAATAGTCAACCCAATCTTTTTGATTCATCTATTCCTCCTAATCGATGATTGTTTTCAAACTGATCCTATTATACCATACATGAAAGGGCAATCACTGTTTTTCAGAAAAAAAGAAAAAGTCCAAGCGATGTTCCACTTGGACCTTCTTCATTATTTCAAAACTTTTTGTGTTTTCGCGTAGTTGGCTTCTACAGCTTCTTTTTCAGCCTTCCACCAGTCTTGGTGGTCTGTGTACCACTTGATGGTATCTTCCAAACCTGCTTCGAAGTTTGTGAATTGTGGTTCCCAACCCAATTCTTCACGCAATTTTGTTGAGTCAATAGCGTAACGCAAATCGTGACCAGCACGGTCTGTCACACGGTCGTAAGCGTCTTTTGGTTGACCCATTTTTTCAAGGATGAGCTCAAGCACTTCCTTGTTGTTCTTTTCACCATCGGCACCGATCAAGTAAGTTTCACCGATACGGCCTTTGGTGAGGATAGCCCAAACACCAGTTGAGTGGTCGTTGGTGTGGATCCAGTCACGGACGTTCTTCCCTTCACCATAAAGTTTTGGTTTGATCCCAGACAAGATATTGGTGATTTGACGTGGGATGAACTTCTCGATGTGTTGATATGGTCCATAGTTGTTTGAACAGTTTGAAATGGTTGCCTTAACACCAAATGAACGAACCCAAGCCTTCACGATTAAGTCTGAAGCAGCCTTAGTTGATGAGTACGGTGATGAAGGGTTGTATTTGGTTTCAGCAGTGAATTTTTCACCAGGACCTTCCCCATGTCCAGGAAGATCTTCGCGCAATGGAAGGTCTCCATACACTTCGTCTGTTGACACGTGGTGGAAACGAATATCGTATTTACGAGCTGCTTCCAAGAGTGTATATGTTCCAACAAAGTTTGTGTAGATAAATGGAGATGGGTCTTTGAGGGAGTTGTCATTGTGGCTTTCAGCCGCATAGTGGACAATGGCATCAGCCTTGGCAGCCAATTTGTCAACTAATTCAGCATCAGCGATGTCTCCCACAACCAACTCGACACGATCTCCAAGGATTTCTTCGATATTGGCACGGTTACCAGCGTATGTGAGTTTATCAAGGACAGTCACATGCACGTCTGGATGGTTGTTGTAGACATAGTGTACGAAGTTTGAACCGATGAAACCAGCTCCACCGGTTACGATGATATTTTTGTATTCAGTCATTTTTTCTCCAAATAGTTTTTAGTTTTGATTGTTCCTTTAGCTAGTGAGGGACGCCAGCAATCTTTCAGTTTCATGGCTAAATCCGAAGCCGAAGTCTCCGGATTTCCCTACAAGATTCCCTCAGGGAATCTTGTTTTCACTAGGGCAGGAACAATCTTATAACGCTCCTTGCAGTCGCGATATTGCTGCGCAAAGTTCGTTTTTACAAATCTTCTGCTTTTAGGGGTTTGACATCTTTGAGCAATGGGTGGTTCTTGTCTGCTTCTGAGACTTCTGCTTCTTCCAAGTTTTCCCATTGGATTTCTAGGCTTGGGTCTGCGTAGTTGACAAAAGCATATTTTGGTTTGAGTTCCAATGCCCAGTAATCATTGACTAAGTAAGTATAGGCAACTTTGTCTGTCAAAACTTGGAACCCATTGGCTACACCACGAGGGACGAAGATGCCTTTTGAAGCATCGATCACGGTTTGGTAGGTATTCCCAAACGTTTCGCCTTCACGAAGGTCTACCCAAGTACCGAGAACCTTGCCTTCATCTGCCACAGAGATGTACTTGTCCCAAGGTTCTGCATGCAAGCCACGCAAAACATTCTTACGAGAGAATGAAATATTGTTTTGCAACTTGCCTTCTGCAAAGAAGCTTTCAGGGAATCCAAGGGGAAGCATTTTCTCTTTTTGGAAGTTTTCTTTAAACCAACCACGGTTATCCCCGCGCACTGGAATATCAAACTCCATCAAGCCTGGGATGGCTTCAATTTTGCGTGCTGCTAATTCTTTATCAAAAAATTGTTCCGTCATTATGCTTCTCCAATCAAACGGAGCAAGTATTGTCCGTATTCATTTTTCTTCAATGATTGCGCTAATTCATGAACTTGTTCTTTGGTGATATAACCCATGCGATAGGCAATTTCTTCAAGGTTGGCCACTTGGACATTTTGCAAGCGTTGAACAGTTTCGATATATTGAGATGCTTGCAAGAGGCTTTCGTGAGTTCCTGTATCCAACCAGGCAAAACCACGACCCATGAGCTCAACAGAGAGATCTCCACGCTCCAAATAAGCCTTGTTGACATCGGTGATTTCAAGCTCTCCACGAGGACTTGGCTTGATGTTTTTGGCAATCTCTACCACATCATTGTCATAGAAGTAAAGTCCTGTCACCGCAAAGTTGGATTTTGGATGTTCTGGTTTTTCTTCGATAGAGATAGCGTTCATATCCGCGTCAAACTCTACCACACCAAAGCGTTCTGGATCTTTGACTTGGTAACCAAAGACAGTCGCTCCTTTTTCTTTCGCTTCTGCCCGTTGCAACATCTTGGTTAAGCCATTTCCGTGGAAGATATTGTCCCCAAGGATGAGGGCAACGTGATCGTCCCCAATAAAGTCTTCTCCAATGATAAAGGCTTGCGCCAAACCATCTGGACTTGGTTGCTCTGCATAAGAGAGAGAAATTCCTAGCTCAGAGCCATCTCCAAGAAGCTCTTCAAAACGAGGAAGGTCTTGAGGAGTCGAGATGATCAGGATATCTTTGATCCCAGCCAACATAAGGGTTGACAGCGGATAGTAGATCATTGGTTTGTCATAAATGGGCATCAACTGCTTAGAAGCCGCACGTGTCAATGGATACAAGCGAGTTCCTGAGCCCCCTGCTAAAATAATACCTTTCATAATGTTAGGCCTTTCTACGTAGTCATTACCCTTATTTTATCATGTTTATATAAAAAAGTCACCTTGCATTTATGTTACAAGGTGATGACAGGATATGAGAGTTGTAGAATTGTTAGCATTGGTCTTACTCATGATTCAAATAGATTACTGCTCCTTGACTGAGCCGTCTGAAAATCTTACCTTGTAGTAGAGCCCACTCAACCACTGCGTCTTGCTCGACAATCCAAAGAAAATTGAGAGGCTAGGACTTTTGTCCCAGCCTACTTCGTTACATATTGTTCAACTGGATAATCTGCTGGATCTAGGCGCACCTTTCCTCCTGCCACTAGTTGGGCCAGGTGCCACCCAATAAGGGGACCAGTTGTGAGGCCAGACGAACCTAGGCCACTGGCGACATAAATACCAGCTTGATCGGGAAGTGCTCCCCAAAAGGGCGAGAAGTCGCTGGTGTAGGCCCGGGTACCCACGCGCTCACCGATAACTTCGGCTTGAGCTAGTTTTGGATAGTAGGTCAAGGCTTCTTCTTCCATTTGATTCAGCAGAGCTTGATCCACCGACAGGTCAAAGCCCATCTCATTCTCATGAGTAGCTCCCATACTGATCTTGCCTTGCTGGAAGGGAATGATATCTAGCTCTCCTTCTGGCATAACCACAGGATAATTATCCGTATATAGGTCTAGCTGATAATCCCTCAACTGTCCTTTTTGCGGACGGACATCTACTTGGTAGCCGAGTGGCTCAAGGATTTGCCCCAACCAGGCTCCTGTCGCTAGGATGACTTGGTCATAGCTCTCTCCTGCTATCTGATAGCCATGATCCGTGACGGAGAGAGCAACCTCTTCCTTGATGACTCTTGCCCCACTTGCTTTAAGGAGAGTTTCCGTTAGAAGGGCTCCCTCTACATGGGCCCCACCCGAGGCATAAAGGAGCTGTTCAAAGCCTTGCAGACCTGGGAATTGTTGGGCCACTTCTTCTGTAGTAAAAATCGATAAGTCTCCGATTAAGGGAGATTCTTCCCGTCGACTCAGCGCCAACTGATAGAGTTCATCTAATTTCTCTTCCTTTTTCTTAAGAAGATAGACCCCTGTCTGCTGGTAAAAGTCTGTTTTGATTCCGTCTTTGGCTAGGTCCTCTACCAATTCTTGGTAGAAATCAGCTCCTAGCCGAGCCAGGCGATACCAGGCCTTGTTTCGCCGCTTAGAAAACCAAGGGCTAATGATCCCAGCCGCTGCCTTGGTTGCTTGGCCTACTCCGTGATCATAGACGGTGACATCTATCTGTGCTTCCTTGGATAAATAATAGGCTGCAGTGGATCCCACGATCCCTGCACCGATAATGGCAACTTTCATGATAACCCCTTAGATATGGTAAAAAGGATTGGTACTGACTTGACTGCCCAGCACTTCGATCTCCCACGCTTCCTCCGCCTTCCACTGATTGAGTTTTTCGACTAGTTTCGACACAAAGAGAACCTCGATATGGTGACCTGGATCCAAGGCCAGGAGACCATCGCTCAGCATGTCCTGAGCCGTGTGGTAGTAGATATCTCCTGTGATATAGACCTCTGCTCCCTTGGCGAGAGCATCCTTGTAAAAGGACTGGCCACTTCCGCCACAGATGGCGACGCGCTCAATCACTCGTTCCAAATCCGCCTGGTCATAACCAACCAAGCGCAAAGCATCTAATCCAAAAGTTCCTTTTACCTTATGAGCCAACTGCCCAAAGGTTTGAGCTGGTATTTGACCGATACGGCCGATTCCGAGTCCTTCTCCTGTCATACTGAGGGGCTCTGTATTTTCAATTTCTAAGAGCTGGCAGAACCAATCGTTGAGCCCATCTGGGACGATATCAATATTGGTATGGCTGACATAGACCGCAATATCATGCTTGATCAAGTCAATGTAGATCTGATTCTGAGCCCGATCGGCAACCAGATCCTTAATGGGACGGAAAATGGGCGCGTGCTTGACGATAATCAAGTCCACACCATGGGCGATGGCTTCCGCCACCGTCTGCTCCCGGATATCCAAGGCCACCATGACCTTCTTGATGTCTTTTTGTAGCGTACCGACCTGTAGCCCACGGACATCTCCCTCCATGGAAAGTTCCTGAGGACAGTATGCTTCATAGCGTTTGATGACTTCACTTGCTTTCATTTAGGACCTCCTTGATTTGGGCAATGCGCTCTTCTAACGATGCTCTGGCGGATTGATTCTCAACTGGGACCTGCTCCAAGGCAAAGGCTAATTTTTCCACTTCCTTGGACCACTTTTGGACAAAGGCTGGAGCTTGTTCCAGCATCAAATACGGACCAAAACGCAGTTCCTTAGCTGACAACTCTTGAGAACCATGCTCGACCACGAGGATCTCATAAAACTTCTCATTTTCTTCCAAGATAGCTTCATTGACAAGGCGGAAATCATGGCCTACTAACCAAGCCCGCAGTTCATCCTCCCGATTATTGGGTTGCAAGACCAAGCGGGAGACACCGGCTAATTTCTCAAGACCTGCCGCTAGGATATCTGCAATCAAGCGCCCACCCATTCCTGCGATGGTGATGCAGGAAATACTATCTTTTGCTTGAAATGCAGCCAAACCATTAGCTAGGCGGACTTCAATCTTGTCCTCTAAACCATTATCTGCCACATTTTGAAGGGCAGACTGATAAGGCCCCTCTACTACTTCTCCTGCAATAGCAGCCTCAATTTTCCCTTCTTGCAAAAGCGCGATTGGGAGATAAGCATGGTCACTTCCCACATCCAACAGACGCGCTCCAGCTGGGACGAAGCTAGCCACCAAGTCCAAGCGATTTGATAATTTTGTAAATTCCATGTGTTTCTTTCTATACTTTTATTCCACCCTTTAGTATACCATGTTTGCAGCATTAAAAAAAGGCGCGACGGCGCCTTGTCTATTATGGAAAGGTATTATTTTAGACTTTCCTTAGGTGAGTCAGGACGTCAGCGAACTTCGAAGAAGTTCCATGTGCTATACTCACGGCGGAAACTCTCGCAATCATCCTCAACAAGCCGATGCTAGACTTTAGTCAATTTCCTTATATTCTACTTCCAAGCCACGTTGCACGGCTGAGCGATTAGCAATTTTCTCTGTCCAAGCTTGCAAATGCTTGTATTCCTTCACATCCAAGAAAATTCCTGCACGGTCCCAGACCTTGTCTTGAGCTAGACGGCCATACCAAGACCAGATGGCGATATCTGCAATGGTATAGTCATCCCCTGCGATATAAGGTTTAGTGGCCAGTTCCTTGTCCAGTAGATCCAATTGGCGTTTGGCTTCCATGGCAAAGCGGTTGATAGCATACTCGATTTTCTCCGGCGCATAATGGAAAAAATGACCAAATCCTCCCCCTAAGAAAGGTGCGGCACCTGTCTGCCAAAAGAGCCAGTTGAGCACTTCTGTCCGTTTAGCCGGATCAGTCGGGATTAATTTGCCAAATTTCTCGGCTAGATATAAGAGAATATTGGCCGATTCAAAGACCCGAATGGCTTGGTCACCTGATTGATCCAACATGGCTGGAATTTTCGAGTTTGGATTGATGGCTACAAAGTCACTGCCGAATTGATCTCCCTCACCAATCTTGATGCGATAAGCGTCATAGCCCGCATCTACACCCAACTCTTTTAGTTCTTCCAGCATAATAGTGGCCTTGATCCCATTAGGTGTTGGAAGGGTATAGAGTTGGAAAGGTTGATCCCCTTTTGGAAGAGTTTGTTCAAAGCGGGCACCTGCTGTTGGTTGGTTCAAACCACCCCAAGCTCCTCCCATTTGGCTCGGTGCTTCCCATACTTCTGGTAATTGATAGTCTGACATCTTTCTTCTCCTTTATTTCGCTACTCCTAGCATATCAAATATCGGCCTCCCTTTCAAAGATCTGCTACGCGAAGGCTACTTGACTTTTTTTGTCAAAATGATAGTATAGAAAAAATACAATTTTAAGGAGAAAACCATGTCCACGATCGATTTTCATAGTTTGGCAAAGACAGAACTTCACTGTCACTTAGACGGTTCCTTATCGCTTCCAATCATTCGCCAGTTGGCAGCTATGGCCAATATTGACCTACCTGCTAGCGATGAGGAGCTCAAGCACCATGTCACTGCGCCTGCCCACTGTGAGAATCTTTTGGACTATTTGGAGGCATTTGACTACATTCGGCCCCTCCTTCAAACTAAGGAAGCCTTGACGCTTGCTGCTTACGATGTGGCCAAGCAAGCTGCTCTCGAAAACGTCGTCTACATCGAAGTTCGTTTTGCACCAGAATTGTCCATGGACCAAGGGCTCACCGTCCCAGAAACTATCGATGCAGTCTGCGAAGGACTGCGTCAAGCCCAGGAGGAATTTGGCATTGTTGCAAAAGCCTTGGTCTGTGGTATGCGCCAGTCAGAGCAAGAAGTCACCTCTCGCATTCTTGCAGAAGCCAACCAAGTTAGTGATCAGGATTTTGTTGGTTTTGACTTTGCCGGAGATGAGCACAACTACTCTCCAGAAGATATTCGACCTTTAATCGAGCAAGTCAAGAGTTACCATCGTCCTATGACGCTTCATGCAGGTGAGTGTCATTGCCCACACTTTGTTGCCCAATCGATTGCATTTGGCATCAAACGCAATGGCCACGTAACGGCTCTATCTCATGAACCAGCCTTACTTCAATCCTTTATTGAAAATGGGGTCACTGGTGAACTCTGCTTGACCAGCAACCTCCAAACAAAAGCAGCACCGACTATAGAAGATTTCCCTTATCTGAAGATGAAATCAGCCGGTGCTCGGATCAGTATCAATACCGATAACCGGACTGTATCTGATACCGACCTCACCAAGGAATACGCTCTCTATCATCAGCATTTCCAAACTAAGGAAGCTGACTTTTACCAACACAATGTCGATGCCATCCAGGCTTCCTTTGCTAGTGAGGAGGAAAAACAAGAACTCCTTAGCAAACTAGAAAAAGCCTATGCAGACTATCTATAAACACATTGACTTGCATTTGATTAAGCAATAGTTTTAGATTGAAAACAGAAACTTTCCTTAGGTGAGTACGGACGTCTGCGAACTTCTCCGAAGTTCCAATACATCCTAATATTGCTCTAAAATCCTCATATATCTTCGCGTAATTATGCAGGTTATTTAATTCGAAATAAGTTTGTTTACATTTAAAAAGCTAGCACTTTTATAAAGTGCTAGCTTTTTTTCTATTTAGAAACCGATTCATACAAGGCTACATCTCTAGGGGTTAACAATCCTGTATAAAAACCGTCTATATTATCTTTAGCTAACTTCGTTAAATCATCATATGTATGAATGGTATGAACATAAACACGTTTCCCAAGTTTATGAACAGTCTCAATAAATTCAGGAGTTAATCTCGAATCTCCAATAGGTACTGTAACTGCCTCAATTTCCTTGTGTTTAGAAATGAATTCTAGAACCTCTTCTGCATTATCCGGTGAGGCATATAAGGTATAGATGACATGGCGGAAAGGATAAATAGCTTCAATTTCTCCGAACATCTCTTGGTTATAGACTTGTGGAATCACACGATCCAATAGTTCTTTGTCACGCTTTTTAGCTTCTGAAACAATTTCTTGGAATTGTGTGATCATATCTTCTTTGGGAATTTCCATTGATTTGGTATCAGTGATTAATACCATATCTGAATTAATCACCATTTGATCTAAAACATCTCCAATCAACATTGTCGTAAAACGACTTGGTGTTTCTGGAGAACCATAAGCCTTAAATTTTTTCCATTCATCAGAAGAGAGTGCAACATTATCTTTGTTTCCAAACTGATGCCAATCGTGAACTGCAGCCAATTTTTTATCACTCGTCAGATAAAAATCCATTTCAAATAGACGATGACCTAGACTATAATTCTGTTGCAAAGCCTCCAAGGAATTAGTATAAAAGGTATTGTATTCTTTTTCTCGAATCGTCCCACCTGCGTGAGCAATTAATCTAGGAGAATCCTTTAGCCAATCCTTCTTTTTAGCTTTTGTGTAATGAACAAAGCCAAATTTATTCGATAATTGACCATTTGTTAGCGTTTCAAGTGATTCCTTATCAACAAAATCTTTCGATAAAAAAGTCGTCTCTTTGTCTACTTTAAAACGATAGTAATTCTTATCAAATTCTTTTGTCTTCTTATTCCACTTGATCCGGATCGTCACATCAGCTTCTTTCTTTGTATAGCCATCTTTTGTTTTTGTATACCCTGCCTGTACTAGACTATCTTCAACCGGATACAGACCTGAGGACAAAATACTTGTACGCACAAAATAATAACTGACGACACTAAATAGTAAAATTAAGCTAACTGCGAGTATCGTCGGATAAAGCCACCTAAATCTTTTTCTTTTTTTGTCTCCCCGTTTCATTCCTTAAATCGTCTCCTTTTAATCCTTCCACAAATCCATGGCCTTCAAGAAATCGTCTGAAACCGTCACATTGCGTGGGTTGGCTTGCTCGCGTTCTTGTAGTTTCGCCTCTACTTGGGCTAGACTGTTGATGCCTTCACTGCGCCAGTTGCGCAAAATAGCTTGAATATATTTCCAGTGTGGCTTGCCGTTAAAGACAGCTTCTCGTAATGCTGCCTTGATCACATCTGGATCTGTCTGATCCTCGCGCACGGTCTTGGTCAGGTCTTCAATCTCAAAAGGTGTCAAGAGTCGTCCCAGTTCTTGTTGGAAGGTTTCCACCAAATCCTTAATGACATTTCCCTTAGCAGGCGCGCTCTGTGCCTTCCCTTTTGTCTGGGCTTCTAAAATCTCATCCAAGCGCTCCAGGGCAATGGTCGCATCAAAGATGGCTTCAATCTCGCCATTGAGCTCAATGGTCCGGTATTGAAGAAGCCCCTTGGTGGTCAAATTGGACATAATCCGATTGACCTCTGTCACCGTTTTTCCTAGATGACTAGCAATCTGATTAGGAGTCAAGGCCTCTTGACCAGTCGTATTTTGAAGGAAGAAAAACTGCCAAACCAAATAGTCATCTGCTTGGTCAAACAATTCATGATAATGAAAAAGCAAGGCACTTGGAAGAACCAAGTTGCCATACTTAAATGCTTGTGAATATGTCATAATTCCCCTTTATAGGTAACCATAAAATGAAATATCTTTTTCCAATTCTTCCAAACGGTAAGGTGTTTCTTGATAAACCGCATAGTTGATCCAATTACTAAAGAAGGTCGTCGCAGCTAGATTCCAACGAATGCGAGGCTCTGTATTAGCATCATCCCCATCAAAGTAATTCTTAGGGACGTCTGGATCCAAGCCTGCCTTGACATCTCGGTGGTATTCTTTTGCCAGCGTATCGCGATCATATTCCAGATGGCCAAAGCTATAGACCTCACGCATGTCTGGACTAGCAATGATGGAAAGGCCAACTTCATTTCCCTGAGCGATCACTTGAAGATTGCTCTTTTCAAGGACTTCCTTCAAAGGAATATCTGTATAGCGAGAATGAGGGGCAAGGAAGCGATCGTCAAAGCCTCTCATAAGCAAACTATCGGGACGTACCACTGCTTGGTCATAAATACCCGATAGCTTGTCACAGAGCTCTACTTTTTGAATCCCGTACCGGTGGTAAAGACCAGCCTGGGCTCCCCAACAAAGGTGCAAGGTAGAAAAGACATGACGCTTGGACCATTCAAAGACCTGGGTCAATTCTTCCCAGTAGTCTACTTCCTCAAAGTCCATCTTTTCGACAGGCGCCCCTGTCACAATCAAGCCGTCATAGTAATTATCCTTGATATCCTCAAAGGTCTTGTAGAAGCTCTCCAAATGCTCAGCCGCTGTATTCTTGGATTCATGGCTGGCCATGTAGAGGAAATCAACATTGATCTGCAAGGGCGTGTTGGCAAGGAGCCGTAAGAGCTGGGTTTCTGTCGCAACCTTGGTCGGCATCAGATTAAGAATGAGAACATTCATCGGCCGAATATCCTGGTGAGTCGCCCGAACATCATCCATGACAAAAATATTTTCTGAACGAAGGATATCAACTGCTGGTAATTTTTTATCTAGAGTAATTGGCATAAAAAGCTCCCATCTTACAAGTTCTTAACTAACATTATATGATAGGAGCTTATAGTTTTCAATTATGGTTTTTCTGTAGCCAGTTATAGTATTAGACTATATTAGTAATGCATCAAGACTTTGTAGTCGTAATCGCCGATCGCTTCGCGACCTTTCAACTCGTCCAACTCGATCAAGAAGGCACAACCTGCAACAACTCCACCAAGTTTTTCGATCATTTCGATGGTTGCTTTCACCGTACCACCAGTCGCTAAGAGGTCATCAACGATGAGGACACGTTGACCTGGTTTGATGGCATCTGCGTGCATGCAGAGGGTATCAACACCGTATTCTTTTTCGTAGTCAGCAGAAATAACTTCACGTGGCAATTTACCAGGCTTACGAACAGGCGCAAATCCAATTCCCAACTCAAAAGCGACCGGACATCCAACGATAAACCCACGCGCTTCAGGACCAACGATCATGTCAATTTTCTTATCCGTTGCGTATTGGACGATTTCACGAATCGCATAACTATAGGCATTGCCATCTGCCATCAAAGGGCTGATATCACGGAAGGTAATCCCTTCTTGTGGATAGTTTTCAATGCTTGCAATGTAATCTTTTAAATTCATGGTTAACTTTCTTTCATAAAAAATTTTTACATTCCATTATACCATGAATTCTACTAACTTGCATCATTTTTGCCAAATCATTTTCCCAAGTCTCCGCGTCAAATGCAAAAATCCCACATCCGAAAAATGATGTGGGATTGGAAACATGCTTACTATTCTTCTATCAATTTATTGTACTCGATTTTCATATCCCCCAAGTTTTTCAGGGAATAACGGGAACTTCCATTTTTGAACCAGGTACCAAGAATATACTGCTCGGCAACTTTCTTACTTTGCTTTTTCAACCAAGTACGATCTTTGCCATAGGCAGCAAGTTGATCAAGGAGTTGTTGGCCTTTATAGATTTTGTTATCTGTTTCTAGATATACTTTTTCTTGCACTATAGCTTTTTTATGAGAGTCATAAACAAATCCAAATCCAATCATGGTTTTACTATTCAACTCATGATCATACAAATATAACCAATCAGAAGTTCCCTTAAATACTGTTACAGAAAGATGTTGCTTATCATCGACAATATTTTTGGAAAAAGAGAAAGTTTTATGTCCTTCACCCTCTTTAAAAGTATCATCACTTCCAATGATCTGCGTATAAGGCTTAAACATCACATAGCGCATCCACCCACCATTTTCGGAGTAGTTGATCTCCTCCATGGGGTTTTTTAGGCTCAGGTAGATTCCCAACCAATAAAGAGCTAAAAGCAGGAAGGGGCTGAGCCAGAGGAATTTTTTTAGGTGTTTTTTCATGAGGCCTGTCCTGTCAGATAGTCGTAGATTTCACGAACCGTTCCAAGGGCCATCAACTCCTGCTCTTTCACCGTTTGTCTGAGGTTTTGGTAGATGCTACTTTCTGCGATTTCGCGTTTTTCTGCTTCTTTATTAACCTTCATGATGCCATTTTCAATGGTCACAAAGCCCAGCTCTTGGAAGATCTGAATCATTTTGACCAGGAGGATCTGCTGGATCTTGAGATAGGCTGCTAGGTCTTTGAGTTTATAGCGGACATCAAACTCTGGGTACTGGTAGATGGTTTTATAGAGTTTGGCATACTGGTCCCTGCTACCGTATCCTGTCAGATAGTAGGCTTTGGCGATCTCATTTTTGAAATAGACAGCCTGGAAATCATGCTCTTGGAAAATTTTCCGTAATTCCTCTAAATTCTCAGGGATATTTCCAACCACTACAGCAGATGCCCCAGATAGATCTGGCAATTCTTTAGTAAAATCCAGAACGGGAACACCTGCGGGGAGGCTGACATTTTTAGAGCGGATATTAAAGAGCTGCACGCCGTCCACACGCGCATCAACCAACATGAGCTGAAGGGTTGTTTGGCCATTCCATTGGTTGACCGACAACTGCACGGCTAGCTCTAGGTCTTGCGCTTGCGCAAACTCTGCCTCTAAACTTCCCAAGCCAAAGGCAACCACCTCAAAGGTCGCATCTTCTTGAGAGATCTTGAGTTTCAAGTGGGTATTGCCAGCTCCCATCGAGCGTGCCCCTTCTACCTTGAAATTACGGAGCAGAAAGACTGGTTTTTTATTGTCCATGCCAAAAGGACTCAAGCGATCAAAGCTTTTCAAGGTCTCAAGCGTTAGTTCTGTTAGATGCAGTTCCTCGTCGATCGCTAGGGTGGATTTGCTGCTGAGATCAATCTCTTGTTCTGCAATGTAATCCGTAAGAGCCTGAGACAAGGCAGGAAGTTGGTCCACCTCCAGCGTCATCCCTGCTGCTCCGGCATGTCCTCCAAAGGCGACAAAGAGCGACCGGTAGGGATCGAGGGCTTCAAAGATATTGACCGACTCAGGACTCCGAGCGCTCCCCTTAGCTCGTCCATCTTCGATGCTTAAAACAACGACCGGCTGATGAAGCTCTTCCAACAAACGACCAGCGACAATACCAAGGACCCCTGGATTCCAGCCTTCTTTGGCCAAGACCTGGGCTGACAAACTTGGATCCACCATGGTTTTAGCTTCGTCATAGATAGCTTGGACAATTTCTTTGCGTTCTTCATTCTTCTGATGAATCATGAGGGCAATCTCGTGCGCCTCTTCATCGTCAAATCCTGTCAGTAGTTCGATAGCTGGATTAGGGTCATCAAGGCGGCCAAGAGCATTGAGACGAGGAGCAATCTGAAAACCAACCGTTTCTTCATTGACATCCTCCGGACGAATCCCTGCGATCTCCAAGAGCTCCTGCAAGCCCATGCGCTGGGTATGTTGGAGAACACCCAGACCGTATTTGACCAAGATCCGATTCTCGTCCGTCAGACTGACCATGTCTGCAATAGTCCCAATGGCTACCAAGTCTAAGAGATCGACTGGTACTTCCTCAAGGAGGGCACAAGCCAACTTAAAGGCCACACCACATCCTGCTAGATAATGGAAGGGATAATCCGCATCAGGATGCTCCGGATGAATGATCGCATAAGCATCAGGCAAAACCTCTGGCATAGAGTGGTGGTCGGTCACGATAACATCAACCCCCATCGCTTGGGCCATGGCAATGGCTTGATTGCCCGCTACCCCATTGTCCACCGTGACAATCAGGGAAATGCCTTGTTGCTCGATAAAGTATTTGTAGACACTCTCATTGGGACCATAGCCGTCTGTGAAGCGGTTGGGTAGGTAGACTTGCACCTCTGCTCCCATCTGCTCCAAGGTTTCCTTCATAATGGAGGCTGAGGTCATCCCGTCCGCATCATAGTCTCCGTAGATGAGGATCTGCTCATAATCTTCGATAGCCCGTCGGATGCGCCCCACTGCCTTGTCCATATCATGGAGCAAATAAGGGTCATGTAGCTTCTCCAACTTGGGTTCTAAAAAGTCTTCTAAATCCTCTTTGGTTTGAATGCCACGCTCATACAGCAAGGTTGCTACGGACGCTTCCAGGCCTGCTTTTTTGGCAAGGGCTAAAAAGGCCTCATCTGCACTTGGCGAAGCTAACTGCCAATCGTATTTTGAAGTGATCATCTAGCTTTTGGTCTCCTCTTTTTCTTATCTGAATATTATAACATGAAAGGCTAAAATGGCGGGAAATAAACGATTTTTTTGGTATAAAATCATTATGACAAAACAGTATAATAAAATAGTGTTTTTTCTTTGACTTTATTACTATATATTAGTACAATGGACTTGTTTGGTAATACTAAAAATTAGGAGGAATTATGAAAAAACCAATTTTAGTTGTTTTTTCATTGCTAGCTGCTGTGCTTTTACTGTTTGTAGCAGGAAGTAAAGTAACACAAGCAAAAGAATTAACAACCCAAGTAAAGATAACCCAAGCAAAATTGGACGGAGATCAAATCTCTTACCACTGGGAAATCGAAACTGGCGTAGAAATAGGTGATACCTTTAAAATTTCTATGCCAGAAGACGTCAAATTCGCTTCTTCTGCCTTCAATTCAATGAAGAACGAAAAGGGAGAAGAGATCGCAACTGGTAAAGTCTCAGACGACGGAAAGACCCTAACCATCACCTTTGTTAAAGGTGGAAATAAAGGGGCTGAAGGAAATGTCTCCTTCTATTACAAATGGGATAAAGACAATACGACCGGAAAAGATCAAGAACGAACGATTAAAATCGGTACCGAATCTGTTATCGTTAAACGTTCTGGACAAGGCCCAGTTCCATTATTGCTCCCAATTAAAAAGTACAATTCTGGTGCTACTGATAATACTAATTTACAACATGCACAGAAGATCTGGGGACCAACAGGAATTCCTGACTGGAGAGATACTTTAACAGTAACGGATGAACAAGCAGATGGTTTTTTAACTTGGCATATCTCAGTAAATAATGCTGTCGATAAACAAGCACCTGCATCAAGCATCGTCTTTACTGACCAAATGCCTAACCTTCCAGCACTTGATTTTAGTCGTATTAAATCTACTAAAGGACAAGATATTGCTCAATACTTCAAGGGAGGAACTTACCTTCCTGCTTCATTTGACTTGAAGGTAAATGGAAAAACTTTTGTTGCCAATGGAGTCCCAATGGCTGGCCTTGGGTTAGAACCATATATTGAGTGGACTGAACACGGATTTAAACTTGATCTAACTAAGATTAGTGACCAATTTAAAAATGCATCAACAGATGAAATTACTCTTTCTTACCAAACACTGTTGCAACATGCTGATCAAATTAAGAGTGTTACTAATGTAGCTAGCCTTAAAAGTGATCAACACCAAGAAAGTGTTTCAAAAGAAAACACTTGGGTGAATAAAGCCGCCTCAGCCGATGCTAAAGTTTTCAATAGCGAACCAACTATTAGCCCGGTTTCAGCAAATCTTGTTGTTAAAAAAGCTTTCGAAGTAGTTGGTGATCAGGAACATAAACAAGTTCCAATTACAGAAGGTCAATTCGAATTTGTCTTGAAAGACGAAAACAACAAAGTAGTCGAAACTGCTAAAAATAAAGCAGATGGCACTGTTAACTTCAAGTCTCTAACCTTCAATAAAGAAGGTAGCTATACATACACGATCACTGAAAACAAAGGTACGGATGCTAGTGTCAACTATAGTACACAAAGTATCACGGCTACTGTCGATGTGAAGAAAACTGACGACAAACTGGTCGCTACTGTCACTTACTCAGGTGGAGATGGTGAACAAAAAAATACGATCACCAATACTCAAAACAAACCAAAAGTTTCAAATGCTAAGGTGACCTTAAACCTTAAAAAAGCATTTGAAGGTGGGGAACTCAAGGGCGATGACTTTGAATTTGTTGCAAAAGATGCAAACGATCAAGTTGTTGCTACAGCTAAGAACCAAAAAAATGGTTCGATTACTTTTGATAACATCACTGTAGATAAAGCAGGGACATTCAAATATACGATCACTGAAACAAAAGGTACGGACAAAACCATTACCTACAGTGATAAAACCATCACAGCTACGGTTGTAGTGGTTGAAAAAGACAATGCCTTGGTTGTAGAACAAGCCACCTACTCTGATGGTCAAACTAGCACAGATACGTTCACCAACAAAAAAGAAGCTCCTAAAACAGAAAGTGTAAAAGCTACACTTCAAGTGAACAAGCTCCTTAAAGAAGGTGAAACATCCTTACCGTTGACAGACGATCAATTTGAATTTGTCTTGAAAGAAGGAAACAATACCCTTGAAACTGCCAAGAACAAGGCAAATGGTACTGTAACCTTTAAGGACCTTTCTTATAGTGAAGAAGGAACACATACTTATACCATTACCGAAAATAAAGGTACGGATGCTTCTATCAACTATAGCACACAAAGCATCACGGCTACTGTCGATGTGAAGAAAGCAAACGACAAACTCGTCGCTACTGTGACTTACTCAGGTGGGGATGCTGAAAAAGGAGATACGTTTACAAATACGAAAACACCTCCAACTCCTGTTCCTCCAACAGTGAAACCAACGACAGCTCAATTCAAGGCTAAAAAAGTATTGGCGATCAATGGTTCGAGCGATCGTACATTGAAAGCAAATGAGTTTACTTTCCTTCTCAAGGATCAAAATGGTACGCTCGTTGATACCAAGACAAATGGTGAGAATGGTGATATTCTCTTCAATCCAGTAACCTTTAATGAAGCTGGTACTTTCACCTACACAATCGTTGAACAAAAACCAGCTACACCGGAATCAGCGATTACTTATGATGAATCTGTTCATACTGTAACAGTGACTGTCACTAAGGATGCAAGTGGACAATTGAATGCGGATGTGCAATACGACGGTAAGAAAGATACTCCTACTTTTACCAACACGTATACACCTCCGACACCTCCAACTCCAAGTGAAAAACAAATTACCACAAGTAAGATTTTAGAAGGTCGTGACCTTCAAGGTGGTGAATTTAGCTTTAACCTCTTGGACGAAAATGGAACTGTTCTTCAGACAAAACAAAATGCTGCAGATGGTACAGTGACATTTGATGCGATCGCCTACACTGAAGCAATGATTGGTACTCATAAATATACCGTTAAAGAAGTCGTACCAGCTGATCAGGCAAACATCCAATATGATGAAGGTCAAGTGGATGTCACAGTTACCGTAACAAAAGATGAAGCATCAAATGCTATCCAAGCAGTCGTTGCTTATGGAGATAAGAAAACCTTTATCAACAAGGTGATCCCACCAACTCCACCAACAATTGATATCCCTGAATTAAAACTCTACACACTTAAAGTGCGGAAAGTGAATGAAAAGGGTGATTATCTTGCTGGTGCAGTATTTGGGCTCTTTGAAGCAGATGGGGTTACACCTGTTGCAAACCCATATGGACAAGGCCAAGCGCAAGCGATTTCTGGACAAGATGGACTTGCAAGCTTTGTTGGATTTGAAGCTAAAGAGTATGTCATCAAAGAGCTCTCTGCTCCTAGTGGTTATCAACTTTCAGATACAGCCATCAAGGTTTCTGCAAGTGACTTTGCTTCAGCTACAAACCTTGTCGTTGATAAAGGAAACGTGGTGAATAAACTTCTTCCACCTCCACCATCAACAGATATTCCAAATATACCAACACCAAGTAATAGCAAACCTAAAACTCCATCACCAAATGGAGATAAGCCTAAGCCTAGTGACAAACCTAAATCTAGTGAAACTCCTAAATCTAGTGACAAGCCTAAAGAAAGTAAACGATCCCTTCCTTCAACAGGAACGGAAGATCATTTAGGACTTCTTGTAACTGGTTTGACATTCGTCGCTACAGCTATTGCTTCTATGACACTTAAGAAGAAGGAAGACTTCTAAGCAACATGAAAGATCTAGTCAAACATGACTAGATCTTTTTCTTGTATTCGGTTACTCAATTCTGAATATTTTGATCTTCATAAAAAATAACTTTCCCATCTTTAACTTTGAATGAGTAACTGATGGAATCAGCATAACTACCTTTGGAATAGTAGAAATCATAGGCTCCATCCGGTAGTTTGCTAGCGTCTAATTTTTTGGCTGCTGCTTTTAAGTCTTTTTCCTTAACGGATACACCATCCTTTATATAAATGGTCATAGTGATTAATTCTTGATCGATTAAGGTTTGAAAAGGGATTTGATAGTAACCAGCAAAGTCCTTTTTCCCTTCTTTGAGATTTTGACTTGCGATACTATCTAGAATTTGCTCCTTCTCATCACGGTTGGAGTTAGATAAAAAACCAAAGAAATTAATAGGAAGACCTAGAGATTGCTTCTTTAATTCAGTCTCTAGTTTTTCCTCGATATTTTTAATAGATTTCTGTTTCAAAAACGCTTCCTTGTATGATGGAAGATAACTACTATATGACCCCGACCAGTCATCTTTAAAAGTTACGTCCTCATCTTCCAATTGTACCGTTTGATCATCGTAGGTCTTCTCAGAGTATACGTAGCTTACATGATACTGTGGGTATTCTAGGGCAGTCCAGGATAACTTAGTGATGGTAACTTTGCCATGAAGACCATTTTCTTTAAAAACTTCTGTAACAACTTCTTTAGCCTTTTTGTAATCACTCGGTTTCATGATCTTACAACTGGAAAGAAACAGGCAACAAAGAATAAGTGGAATTCCTGCGAATAGTTTGAAATAGTTGGGCTTCATAGCCTGACCTCCTTGTAAAATTCAATTAAATCAATTAATTTTTTACATCATATGGGAACATTTTTTTAATATCTTCTTTCATCTTTTTATTAGGAATTTTCTCTAAATCCATATATTTGAAGAATTCTTCATCATTTTGAACGACATGAACGTTTCCATCTTTAGTATACTCAGCTGGTATGGTCAGATCACCGAAGGACTGACCAAAATCTCTAGAGACCACGTAGTTCTGTACTTCATATAAGCGTCTCAGCAATGAGAACTCTGTAGTATCGTTACTTTGATTTAAATCCTTTTTAAAATATTGGAAAAATTCTTTTTTATTATTCGCAAGATGTTCTTGACCATCTTTTGAAAATTCTGCTGGTATCTTATGATACCGTAGGACATCATCCCATCCACCTGAACGCTGCTCTGGAACTTTATAAAGCAGTTCCAAAAATGAAATATCAAAGTTGAGATCTTCTGGTCCGAGAAAGTATAGGTAGGCATTCTCCCCTTTTGTCGGTTTTTCATCCCATTTTAAAGTAGTTGGATTATTCCCTTTGCTTAAAATCGAATATACTTTCGGATAGAGTGTTTTCAATGGGATATCCTTAGTCTCATTACTACGATCTGTAAATAACAAACGTGAATGTTGGAGCTGCAATTGTCCTCTTTCAAAATTGTATTCAAATGGATGCAAGTCTTTGTCGCTTTCTCGATTTTCTTTTTGAACTTGTTCATAACCTTTGCCTGATGAGGTTTTCCAAGCGAACTTTCCATCCTTAACATTCATTAACCCTATACGAGATTGATACTCTGTTTGTACATAGATATTTCCAGGTTCTACAATATATTTGTCTTTCTTATCGACAAGAATATCAATCGGAATGTATGTTTCTCCATCATATGTATCCAACAACATAGAAGAAACTTTAACAGATAAGGGGATATAATTCTTATCCATATCTCGTACTATCTTAAAAACATCATATGTTTTCTTCACTAAGCGCTTGTCCTTGGTATCATAGACATCAATGAGCCAGTACTCTCCCTTTTGTGCTTTATTTGTAGTTAGGTAAGGAACTTGATTACCACGAATATAATATTGAAGATAGAGACGTGGGTCAGATTTTAATTTGTAACTTTCTTGTGCAATGTACCGTTCACTATTTCCACCATTTATAAACCATTCTACTTTAACTTTTGGATTGTACGAATTTGCTTCCAGCGCCTCATCCACTTCTTTTTTATTATCCCATTGAATAGCTACTGCTTTCCCACCTGCAATAAATTGGGAATCAACTATGTGTGGACGAGGTTTCCAAGTTACAAATTGTGATATATCACGCTTATGAATTTCATACCGGATAAACCAGCCTCCTGCCAAGGTAACAAGTAATACAAATATCCAAAACTTGATTGATTTAAAAACCTTCTTCATTCCATCTCCTCCTAATCTCTTCCTCATTTTACCATCAATCTCCCCTTTTGTCAGTCAAATAGATAAGGCTGGGACAAAAGTCCTAGCCTCTCAATTGTCTTTGGATTGTCGAGCAAGACGCAGTGGTTGAGTGGGCTCTACTACGCTGATTTCATCAGCTTTTACAGCCCTACTCAACTGTGCGGAGGTGGGACGACGAAATCGAATTCTTACGAATTACCGATTTCTGTCCCACTCTCTTTATTTCATATAGATCATCCCTGTACAGGATTGCTCGGAAAGTTCAACAAAGCCCAGGGATTGGTAAAAGGCTAGATTTTTCTCGCTACGTTCAGTGGCAAGGAGCCGTTGATAGACATTTGGGAAGGTCGCTAAAGCCTCTTTTAAGAGTTTCTTTCCAATGCCTTGGCGCTGGTGATCTGGTCTTACCAAAAGGTCCTGCACAAAAATAACCGAGTGGCCATCACCTACCAAGCGAATGTAGGCGACGAGCTCTTTCTCATCATAGACGGCCAACTGCCAGAGACTAGCTTTGACAGCTTGTTCCAGCATGGTTGGATTGTTGGTATAATTGGTCCAACCCACCGAGCTGTAGAGTGCGAGTAGGTCTGTCATCGCTGGAATTTCTTTTTTATAATCTAACATCTTAACTCCTTTTTAACCGATAGTGCTGGAAGAAGGCGATATCCCGGTAAGGGGACTCTTGGCAAACAGCTAGCTCCATCTTGAGCATAGACTCTCGCCAGCCTTCTTGGTCCTTGAAACGATTGTCCTGCAAGGCATAAAAGACACGGATCCCTTGGTAGTCCTGAACTTCGAGGGCTAGATCGTCGACTGCTCTATCTAGATCATAGGCCTGTGCCAAGCCCATGGAGTGGGTTTCCAGGTCTTGACCGGCTAAGAGATCAAGGGCCTTTTGAGTATCATTTTCAAAGACGACTGTCTGCAGAACGCGGCCAACCTCATTGTGCTTGACGATAGAGAGCAGGCCTCCTGGTTTTAAGAGACGGGTGAATTCCTTGAGAACATCCTTGCGATCCTCCACATACTCCAAGACATTGTGGCAAAGGATGACATCAAAACTGGCATCTTCAAAGCTCTCTATCTGCTCCAGACTTCCGACGAATTGCTGGTAGGGATGGTCCTGGGCCCGCAAAGCCACCATTTCCCCATTAGGCTCCACAGCTAGGACTTCATTGTCTTGCGCCAGGTGGTTGGCCACCAGGCCAAAGCCACTGCCAAAATCAAGCACTCGCTTTCCCTTGATGTCCTTCAATTGTTCAAAAAGTATATCATAATAGATCTGTCCCCAGGGTTGCCGGAGGTTTTCTAAATAGGCTTGAATATTTGCGGCCATCTGGTTCCTCCTATTTGAAATTGAACATCTTACTGGCTAGCTTGTCTGAGATGCGAGGGAAAAGGGTATAGAGCTTGTGGGTCAGGTTCAAGAGCCAAGGCAAATTGAGCTCGCGTTTTGCTTTTCCAAAGTTCTTCACGATCTTCTTGGCTACAAAGTCGGGTTCCAAAATGTAGCGGTCCACAGCTTTGACATAGCTTCCGTCTGGGTCTGCCTGATCAAAGAAAGTGGTCCGGATAGGGCCTGGATTGACCGTCGTCACATGGACACCAAAGGGCATCAGTTCTAACCGCAGGGCATTCGAGAAGCCAATGGCCGCAAACTTGGTGGCCGAATAAAGGCTGGATTTGGCTGTTGCAACGAGACCCGCCATGCTGACGATGTTGACGATGTGCCCCTTGCCTGCTTCCTTCATGTGCGCACCCATCAAGCGTGAAAGCTGCATGAGGGCAAAGGTATTGACTTCAAACATTTCCTGCACCTGCTGGTCAGAAATGCGATCAAAGGCCTCAAAAATCCCATAGCCTGCGTTGTTGACCAAGATATCAATCTGCCCGTAGCGCTGATAGAGCTCTTCTACCAAATCTTGGACGGCTGAGGAATCAGTGATATCGATCCCGATGCATTCAGCTTGAGGATGACTGGCATAGAGTTGTTCCAGTTTTTCTTGATTTCTACCTAGGAGAATAAGCCGATCTTCAGGGAGGAGCTTGACCATTTCTTGGGCCAAGCCTCCACTTGCTCCTGTTATGAGAATAGTTCGCATCTTAGATCTCCACTTCTTCCAAATCTTTGACGACATAGACATTTTCAAAAATGGTGGACGCATCCTTGCGCAATTGGCTGATGTCTTTTGATAAGAAGCGAGCACTGATGTGGTTTAAAAGAAGGCGCTTGGCTCCAGCTTCACGCGCCACTTCTGCTGCCTGCATATTGGTCGAGTGGCCGTGTTTACGAGCAATCTTCTCATCGCCCTTGCCATAGGTAGACTCATGGACCAAGACATCCGCATTGACCCCGAGGCGGACGCTGGCATCAGTCTTTCTGGTATCTCCAAGGATCGTGATAATCTTACCAGGCCGAGGGGCTGAAATATAATCCGCTGCAATGATCTTAGTCCCATCTTCCAGGGTGACATCTTGGCCATTTTTGACCTGACCAAAGAGCGGTCCAAAGGGAACACCCGCTGCCTTCAGCTTATCTGCGTCCAGCGTCCCTTCGAGGTCTTTTTGCATGATCCGGTAACCCACACAGAAAATGGTGTGGTCCAAAGCCTCCGCATAAACCGTGAATTTATCAGTTTCTAAAATCTTACCTAGAGAATGTTCATCGAATTCATGAAAATGGATGCGGTAAGGTAGCCGAGAGCCTGATACACGAAGACTAGTCATCACAAAGGATTTGATTCCTACTGGTCCATAGATATCCAGATCCGTCTGCTCTTCATTGGCCTGAAAGGCCCGACTAGAGAGGAAACCTGGCAAACCAAAAATATGGTCTCCGTGTAAGTGAGTGATAAAGATCTTGCTAACCTTTCGCGGACGAATGGTCGTTTCTAAAATTTGATTCTGTGTCGCTTCGCCACAATCAAAGAGCCAGACTTCATTAATCTCGTCCAGCAATTTGAGCGCTAGGCTCGATACATTACGGGCTTTTGAGGGTTGCCCAGCTCCCGTTCCTAAAAATTGAATGTCCATTGTCTACTTTCTATCTATATAAATCATGGCCGTCCGGTTCTCTGAACGGAAAGAAAGGTTGCCTGGGTAGGCTTGCGCTAGCTCGAGGAGCTCTTCTTGGTTATATCCTGACAGTTTCAAGCGTCCATCTTCCAAGGTCATCAAGTCAGTCAGGGCTGAGAGGGCCTCTGTTTCAGTGACCACTTCTGGTTCAGCCTCTTGCAGACAGATCTTGCCATCTGTTTCAAAGACCAAACAATGTGGAAAGATCTCTGCAATTTCGAATAAAATCGAAGAGGTGATATCCTCTGCTGGATGTTCAGCAAAGACACAGGCTAGCTCTTCATTTGCGTAGGCCAAGCCATAAGACTTACCTGATAAGTTGAGGCGGATAAAAGGTTTCCGTTCATCAAAGCTTTGCTGAACTGTGAATAAGTCAAATGCCCGGCTCAAGTCCAAGAAATAATCCATGGCCTCCTTGGGGCTCTTCTTTTGGTAGAGCTCAGCGAAATAAGCGTTGATCACACTTGGCGGAGGTGTAATCACACGGAGACGCAATTCCTCAGGGATCGTGCTTAAAAGATTGGTCAGATAGACCCGATCGAGGCTGGTATAACCTCCATATTTTATTGCTAAATCAACGTAATCCGTCATAAAATTCTTCCAACTTCCACTTATTTTTCTCTGCGATATAGCCTTGAATGACCTCGACATCCTCTTCAAATTCGCGCTGGTCAATGATCGCAACTGTTTCTAGATCATGTGTCCGATAAGATTTTGAAAAGGGAACGCGAATGGTAAAGGGAACAAAGAGTTCTCTCAGTTTTTCTAGAAGCAAAGCCTGGAGATCTTCACGGGCTGTCTCAGAGCGCGCTGAAATCAAGCTAAAAGGTGTCTGGGTTGGTGTAAAGTCTGCTACTTTATCTGCTTTGTTGTAAAGCGTCAAACGAGGGATCTCCAACATATCCAGGTCCTTCATGATCGAAAGCACGGTCTTTTCATGCTCCTCGTGATTAGGATCAGATGCATCGATGACATGGACCAGAAGGTCTACATTCTTACTTTCTTCCAAGGTCGACTTAAAGCTCGATACCAGCTCTGTTGGTAGATCTTGGATAAAGCCAACCGTATCGGTCAGCGTCACTTGCAGATTGCCTGTTAGGTGGATGCTCTTGGTTGTGGCATCCAAGGTCGCAAAGAGTTCATCGGCTTCATACTGGCTCTTACTGGTCAGCTGATTCATAATGGTCGACTTTCCAGCATTGGTATAGCCGATCAAACCAATCTTAAAGACAGGTGATTCCAAGCGTTTTTCACGAAGGGTTTCCCGGTTCTTTTCAACTGCCTTGAGCTGTCGCTCGATATCGGTGATTTGATTGCGAACGCTCCGGCGGTTCAACTCCAACTGACTTTCCCCTGGACCACGAGAACCAATTCCCCCAGCTTGACGGCTGAGCATGATTCCTTGACCGACAAGGCGTGGCAAAAGGTATTTGAGCTGGGCCAAGTGTACCTGCAACTTCCCTTCATGACTCCTAGCCCGCATAGCAAAGATATCTAAAATCAGCTGCATCCGGTCAATGACCTTGACCCCAAGGATTTCTTCTAAGTTGACATTTTGACGCGGGGTCAGGCGATTATTGACCACCACGGTCGTAATCTCATCTGCTTCGACCATTTGAGCGATTTCTTCTAGTTTTCCTGAGCCGACAAAGGTCTTGGTGTCGTATTTCTCCCGCTTTTGTGTATAGGAACCCCGGACATCTCCACCGGCTGTTTTAGCCAGGCTCGCCAACTCCTCCATAGACATGTCAAAATTGTCCATGCCTTGAAGTTCCACACCGACCAAAAGGATGCGTTCTTGTTTTTTTTCTGTTTCAATCATGCTGTAAAAACTCCTTTACATCTGCAAGAACCTGCTCCTTGAAGTGGGGGGCAGAAATGGCGTAAAAGGTCACTTCCATTCGATTTCGAAACCAAGTCAGCTGGCGTTTGGCAAAACGACGCGTATTGCGCTTGAGGATCTCACTAGCTTCCTCTAGGCTCTGCACTCCCTTAAAGTAAGGAAAGAGTTCCTTGTAACCAATGCCTTTAGCTGCCTGAACCTCCGGATGGTCATCATAGAGCCACCGGGCTTCATCCAGCAAGCCTTCCTCTAGCATGCGATCTACTCGGCGATTGATGCGCTCATAGATCAAGGACCGTTCATCATCTAGACAGATGAGATAGGGTTCATAATCGGTCTCTTCGTTTGTGAGGTCCTGCCCAAAATGCGCAATTTCAAGAGCCCGCATGGCCCGACGGCGATTGAGCTGAGGAATCACAAGTCCTTGCTCCGCCACTCTTTGGTACAAGTCTTCATCCGACAGCAAGTCCAATTGAGCGCGATAGGCCAGAATCTCTTCATGAGGAACTTCACCACCTAGATGATAACCTTCGAGCAAACTTTGGATGTAAAGGCCCGTCCCACCTGCAATGATAGGAAGCTTGCCTCGAGCTGTGATCTCCTCAATTGCAGTCTTAGCTTCTCTTACAAAATCAAAAGCCGAGTAAGACTCGGTCACCTCCCGGACATCGATCAAATGATGGGGAGCTGCTGCTTGCTCTTCTGGTGTCGCCTTGGCTGTTCCAATATCTAGCTTGCGATAGACTTGTTGACTATCGCCACTGATAATTTCACCATTGAGGGCTTGCGCTAAATCGATCGCAAGAGCTGTCTTTCCAACAGCAGTCGGTCCCACAATCACAATTATCTTGGTTTTCATCGTTTTTCCTTGCAAAATTCACGTTTTTTCGTTACCATATATTATAACATAAATATTTAAAGTTCAGAAAAGGAGAAATTCTCATGGCTAAAGGATTTGGTAAAGGTTTTGTTACTGGTGTTGCTGGTACAGTTGCTGCTGTCGCAGGTGCAGTTTACACATTCAAGAAAAAAGTAATCGAACCAGAAGAACAAAAAGCAGCTTTCATCGAAGAAAACCGCAAAAAAGCAGCACGTCGCCGTGTCTCACACTAATCATTCAAAAAGCTCCGGGAAACCGGAGCTTTTTTTGTGTTTGTTAGTTGCTTTTTTTCAGTCTAAAAATGACTGATCCAACTATAAATGAAACAAGACCTGAAATCATAGCAAACAAATGATTTACTGTACCAGTATTTGGTAATGACTTGTTTTGCTTACCTTGGACTTTCTGAACAGAAGAAGTTAAGCCTGAATTCGTATTATTAGAATATCCAGTTTTAGATTTCTCACCTATTACTGTACCATTGTTCTCTTTACGATCACTATTAGAAGTAGTTTGCTTATCTTTTGAAACATTAGAGTTTGAGTTTAAAGTTTTATCACCGGATGTGTTATTCAAATCAGTCTCTTTACTTGTTCCTTTTTGACTAGTCTGAGAACTTGATGTTACTTTTTCTTCAGTAGGTTTAACTTCCGTTTTTCTTTTTTCTTTACTTTCACTTTTCTTCTCAGTTTCGTTATTTGTACCTTGTTCGTTATTTACCTTTTGTTCTTCTTTATTATTATTTTCTGGTTTCACCACTGATGGAGTCTCTCCAACTTTAATAATATAGGGCTCTGATATATTACCAACAAAGTCCTTTGCACGTACTTCAAAGACATCACCTTTTTTTACAGTTGAAATTGAAAGAATCCAATTTCCAAATTTATCAGGTGTCACTTTTCGAATTGTTCCATCAGGCAATGTTACTATAACTACATCATTATTAGCTTCTGGTATCGAATTGTGCATATCTGATTCACTATGAACAATGTTATCCTCTTGTTTTATAATTCCTCCAATAACTTTATCACCAGCTTCAACCTCATTTATCTTCTCAATAACAGGTGCTTTAGCATCGATAACTAACGTTCTTTCTTGTTTACTAAACTTATCTACTAGTCTAACTAATAATTTATCTTTATGTTTTAAAGCATTCTCTCCTGTAAATGTAAATTTCTGATTTCCCTTATTATTCTCGTTACTAACAACTTTACCATTAGGGAGAGTCAATTCTATTTTTTTCCCACCTATTTCAGAAAATTCTAAAACTTGAGTTCCATCCTCTTTTATTCGAAATTCATACCACCCCAAACTAGAAGAGGTTCCCCATGATTCTGTCTGTGTCTCAGTTTTTGGAGTCTCTAATCCATCTTTTCTGACTGCCCAAACAGTAGCTTGCTTTTCATCTGGATAATAATAGTTCTCTTCTGCGAGATCAAAAGAATAGTAACCATTTACATCTGATAAAGTAGTTAATTCTTTACCATTTGGAAGTAAAACGAATACCTTAGAATTAGGATAAGTTTTTCCAGTAATTGTTTGATAAGGTGTATCATCATAATGTGATGAATGGTTAGCAGATGGAGCATCAATATCTTCTACTACCACTTCCTTTTCGGAAGAATTTCCTGCTGCATCAGTTGCTATAATTCTAACTTTTTCACCAATTTTTAATTTTGGTAAATCTATCAAAATATTTCCATTTTCATCAGAATCTTTAACAATTATCTTACCATTCGAAAAAATCATTTTCACTTCAAGTTTATCACTACTAATGTAATCAAGTGCATAAAAAGTTGAATCATCAATTTTCAAGGATAAACGAGGATCTACTCTATCTGTATTATATAATTGTGGTGCTTCGAAATCTGTTTGAGTACTAGTTTGAAAAGAACTTGACCCATCATTTTCAACTTTATAAATATTGATTGTTCCACCGTTTAATTTACTATATTTTTTTTCCTCAGGAATCTTCAATTCATAATTACCTTCTCCATCAGATACAGTTTCAATCGTACCATCAGAATCAATTCTTAATCTAGTATTTGGTGTTGTCTTACCAACAACTGACTGGCTACCATCTTTATGATTCTTAAATTGAGCTGTTGTCTAGATCTGACTAGTCTCTTCCGCACCAACTTTACTAACTAACGCTGGACCACATAGCATTAAGCTCACTAGTCCATACCCTAAAACCTTTTTAACTTTTCTGTTCATAAGAACCTCCCAAATAATACTACAAGTAGTGTTTTTAATAACTATATTCTACACTATATAGTTATAATTATAAACGCTTAACATACAAAGTGAACTCTTCAAAACTATATTTCTGTTTTCTATACTATTATTTAACTATATTTTTCTTTCCGCAGTGACAAAAGTACCTGAAACAGGAGCTGTTTCAGGTACTCGGAATTATTGAGAGTAAAACAGTTCGGGGAACTGTTTTAGCCTGAGCTAAGAATTTCAAGAACGAAGGGGCTCAATAATTAGCTATGGAACTTCGTAGAAGTTCGCTAGCGTCCTCCGTCACCTAAGGAAAGATAAAATATAAAAAATGATTTCACCGTTCTTTGATCATCTTCGTTGCGATCTCCAAGAGCTCCACTCCCATCTGAAAATGCTCGTCTAACAAATCATAGACGGCATCTTCGGACAAGACACCACAAGGTAGATCTGTTGGAAAGTCAGCTTGATTGGACAAGTCCAAATCATCAAAATAGGCCTGACTACTATAATAATCGCGCAGTTGGATATAGCTTTCTTGATGCTCTCTTAGCTGATCCACTACTTTTTTGGTTTTTTCCAAAGTCTTGGCATAGTCATTCAAATAACCTTCCATTCTTTGGATCCGTTCGATGTTTTTCTGTGCAATTGCCATGATTTACTCCACTTTCACCACTTCTAGATGGGGACCACCTAGAAGCACGAGGTATTTTTCTACTTGCTCTTTGCCATAAGAACGACGAAGAGCTTCTGCATAGAGATCGAGCTGATCCCGGTAGCGTTCGACCAATTGACTAGGGACCTTGTAGTGATCCGTCTTGTAATCAAAAAGTAGGATCCGGTCTTCTAGCACCAAATAACCATCCAAGATCCCCCGCACGACGAAGTCCTCACCACTGGCTGGATCTTTCTTCAGCATGGCAAAGGGAGCTTCGCGCCGGACTCGAGAGGCTTCTTTTTGAAGCAAGGTCCCCAAAGGTGTCTCATAGAAAGCAAGGATGGCCTCTAGCTTAATACGGGCTTTGACCGCTGGCTCTGCTTGGACTTGCTCCAAGGCTTGACGCAGTGTATCCAGCGTGATTTCTTCTTTAAGAGGCACGCGCTGCATGAGTTCATGGATAGCACTACCGACCTGGGCTCCTGTCACGGCTTTTTCTTGACCAAAAGTTGGAAGCTCAAACTCAGGCGTCACAGTCTTTGCATCCATGATCTGGACGCCATTGGCATCCATGACTGGCTCGTAGAATTTCTTGATCTGACTAGGAGTACGGACACTTGGTAAATGAATGGCCGGAGCATAGAGCTGATTGAGCCGATCAACATTTTCCAAGATATCTAAAGCCCGACGAATATCCTCTGACTGGCGGACATCCTTGAGCTGATCCAGGCGGGAATCCTTCTCTAAGGGTTCCAGCTGGTCTGGTGTCAGATCTTCGTCTGTCACAAAACGCGTGTCATAGGCCAGGGTATTCTTAGTAAACACATCTTGAATGGCAAAAAGCCAGTCCTGATAAGAGGTCCATTCTTTTCGCTTTTCTGGATCAAGCTTGCCATTGCGACTAGTCCCCCAATCGGTATCACGCAGTTTGTCCTCCCGGCCTTTTCCGACCAAATAGAGCTTGAGCTCGGCCCGTGTCATCGCGACATAAAGAAGACGCATCTGCTCAGAAATTGTGGCCAGTTTTGTTTCTTCCACATTGCGTTGGTAGCAAGGCGTTTCGATCTGCAGGCGAATGGTTTCTGGAGCAGCTGGATTTTCTGTCTCAACCGGAAGACTCGCAACATATTTAAAGCCAATCCCTTTTTGACGACTGAGAATGATTGGCCCCGATTGATCCTTACGGTTAAAGGCCTTATCCATATTGAGTATAAAGACATACTTGAATTCCAGCCCCTTACTCTTATGGACGGTCATGAGCTGGACGGCATCTTTTGGCGCCGCAAGAGGGACGCTGGCCAAATCGTGTTCATTTTCGATCACCTTGTCAATCATGGCAATGAAGCGCGACAAGCCCTTAAAGCTGGCTTTTTCATAATCATTGGCCCGAAGCGTCAATGCATAGAGGTTGGCCTGGCGCTGGGCGCCATTTGGAAGGGCGCCGACATAGTCATAGTAATAGCGATCCTCATAGATTTTCCACAGCAAATCATAGAGCGAAGAGGTCTTGGCAGCAGCGCGCCAAGTAGATAACACTTTGAGGAAGTTCTCGATTTTAGCTAGGAGCTTGGCATCAATCAGATTTGCATGCTCTGCAGTCTTTTCAAGGGCTAACTGGACCTTGTGGTAGAAGGCCATTTGCTTTTTCTCTGGAAGGGTCTGCAAGGAAATCCGTGCCAATTCATCTTCATCAAAGTCAAACATGGGGGATTTCATAAGGGCCACTAAGGCATAATCATGCAAGGGATTGTTAATGGTCCGCAAGGTATCCAACATGACCATCACTTCCAGTGACTCAAGATAATGCGCCTGTCCGCTATCTGCCACAATCGGAATATGGTACTGGTCAAAAGCTTCCAGAATCGCATCATTTCGAGTTCGAGTCGCCGTCAAGAGCGTAATCTCATTAAAAGGCACTTTTTCCACCCGACGGAGACGTAAAATTTCTTTGACCACTAGGAGAATTTCTCCCTTGGAAATCGTCTCGACACCAAGAGGAGCTTCCTCGTCTTCGGTCTTTTCTTCCTGGTCTTGGGAGCCATCATAAAGCAAAAATTCTGCCCGATGTTGTGGCAAGGCCATCCGCTGCTTGTCGCTTCCTGCGACCAGATAATGGGTTTGATTGTAGTCAATCTCGCCCACCTCTTCGTCCATCAAATGGCGAAAGACATCATTGGTTGCGTCCAACACTTCCACATGACTCCGGAAATTTTCCTTGAGGAGGATCAACCGCCCTTTCGCCCCTTCTTCTTGGTAGGCTTTAAATTTATCATTAAAAATCTGTGGATCTGCCTGACGGAAGCGGTAAATGGATTGCTTGATATCTCCCACCATGAAGCGATTGTGGCCATTTGACAGCAAATCCAACATCCGCTCTTGGGTGTGGTTGGTATCCTGGTACTCATCGACCATGACCTCATGATAGCGCTCTTGATAGGCTTGTCTCACCTCTGGGAATTGCTCTAAAATTTGAATCGCAAAATGACTGATATCCCCAAATTCATAAGCTTTTTCTTGGATTTTTCTCTCCAGATAAGCGCGAGCGAAGTCTCTGATAAAGTCCCGCAACAAGGAGAGCATGGGGCCTTCTTCTTGGTGGAAGGTTTGTTGAAATTCCAGCTGATAGAGCTGATTTTCCAAGTCTCTGAGGCGATTGATATGTATGGTTTTATCCTGGTTATAAGCCGTGACTAGGTCTTTCAGTTCTTCCTTCCGGGCTCTATTGGTCAAGGCTCCCCCATTTGAAGCCCGGCTAATCGCCACGACCGCCTTTAGGACAGAAGTCAGTTGCTCTTTATTGGTGCGCCCTGTCAGGCTTCCAATCTGATCGAGCACCTCTTCTACAGCTTCCAAATATTTGGCCTTGCCAAATGCTTGTCCCTCATTGGACAAATGAAAGGCAAAAAAGCTTTCTGCCTCATAAAGGGCCTGCTGGATGCTCTCCATCAGATCGCCTTCAACCCGATCAAAATCGGTCTCCTCATAACCTTTTAGGAAATGCTCCTCCAGCCATTTCTCCAGATCACTGGTCGACTGAAGAAAGTCATAGATCTGATAGACCTGTTCTTTAAACAAGGATAAATTTTTGCGCTGCCCCGTGAAATTCTTAACCATCTGCACAAAGGCTTCTTGGTTTTCCCCCTGGTAATAGCGGTCAAAAACAGCTTGAAAGACTTCATTTTGTAAGAGGCGCTGCTCACTGGCATTTTGTAAAATGCGAAACTGAGGCGCCAACCCAAGCAAATAGCCATAGCGCGTTAGGACCTTTTGGGTAAAGGAGTCCATGGTTCCGATATCGCTGGTGGCGACATCTGCGATTTGACGGGCCAGGTGTTGCTTGAGCTCTGGATCATCGCTCGCTTGCAGGGCTTTTCCAAGTTCGCTTTCCAAACGCTCCTTGAGCTCCCCTGCTGCCTTGACCGTAAAGGTCGAGATAAAGAGCTCCTTAATCGAAATGCCACGCTGCATCTGATCCAGTATCCGCTGCACCATGACAAAGGTCTTTCCTGATCCAGCAGAGGCTGACACCAAGATATTGGTCCCCGAACTATAGATGGCATCGATCTGTTCTGGTGTCCGCTTTTGCTCTTTGGTAGAAGCTGCTTCTTGGGCCTGAAGGGCCTTGATTTCTTCTCTTGTCAAAAATGCTTGTTTGATCATTTGTTCAAGACCTCCTTCATCTTCTCGATCCAAGCGGCTTTCACCTTTTCACCGCGTATTCCTTTTTGGTCTAGTTTGGACAAGAACCGTGCCTGACCTAGGTGACGATCGGCTTCAAATCCTGTGATGGATTTAAACTGCTCCACGAATGGTGCGATATTGCGCCCATTTTCACTATAGGGATTGATGGCAAATTGCCCCTTGAGGATCCCTTCTGCTGCTGTTTTATAGAGATAAGCGTTGTACAAGAGGAGCAGGTCCAGTTCTTCCTTACTCAGCATCATGGCCTTGTTTTTATCATAGGCCTCGCCCAGATAAGGTGCCTGATCGGTCATAAAGAGTCCCTTGTACTGTTGACTTTTCATGGTTTGGTTGATGGCATCCTCTACTGTCTTGGTCTTTTTCAGATCCACTACAGGATCTCCCATTTCCAAATACATGGCTCCGAAAATCCCCTGCTCCTCTTGATATTCCTTCAAATCCTGAATCGCAGAAAGATAGGTCGGCAATTGAGAATTCAGGCCATTAAAGAACTTGTCATAGTGGAACTGCGTCAGACTGGACTTATAGTCCACGACTCCGAGGGCTCCCCGATCCCTCAATTGATCAATACGGTCCACCTTGCCTCGTAGCTGCAGGAGACGTCCATCTGACAATGGATAAGAGGTGTGGGTGCTTCCACCAAAGAGGGTCTCCTCACCGATGGTCTCGATGCCATTTTGCTGGGCGAGGACCCGCCCCGTTGTTTTCGCAGTATCAAGAAGCAAGTTGCGAATAAACTCGGTCTCTCCATTTTCTCCATACAATTGCTGGAACTCTGCTTCTTGGCTGGTTTCTCGAATCGCCTCGTTTAAACGCCGATCAAACGCTTGATCGGAGCCATCTTTTAAGACCCGTTCAAAGATCCGGTGCAAGAAATTCCCATGACTACGAGCGTCTGGCCGAATAGTTTCGTCTTCTTGTAAACCCAAGACATAGCGCAGATAAAAGGCATACTGGTGCTTGTAGTATTCATTCAAGGCAGAAGCGGATAAGGTCAAGGCTTTGCCCTCTGGATAGAGCGCTTGAAGCGTATCCGACTGAAGCTGACGGCTCTTTAATTCCGTTGAAATTTGAGGAATCTGGATGCCTTCAGCGGCTAATTTCTTGCGCAAGACCCGTACCGCCACAGCCCAAAAACTGGCTTCTTCAGGAGACAATTCACTCGTAATTTCTTCTTGATGGAGTTCGATCACGCGCGCTAAGAGGGCTCGGTAGGTCCCGATGTCATCACTCGAGGCTTGGGTTTGTTTGGTCGTCCACTCGATGGCAATAGGTTTCTTGGTCAATTCGACAAGGTAAGGAGAGACACTATCTTCCATTTCATTGACTAAGCTAGGAGCCGATAGGACCAGTTGGTTGGTCGCCGCATTGAGGAGCGAAACCGCCACAAAGCGATTCTTCTTGAGATTTTCACTGGTCACCACCTGGAGCTCTGCTCCTTCTTGGGTGGCCTCATTGAGCTGCTGGCGCTCTTCTTCACTGAGTAGAGAGGTGTTCTGAGCAATCTTTGGAAAACGCTCCTGGGTCAGCCCGATCGCGTAGACATACGGCGCTGTCAAGGGTTCAATCAAGTCATAGGACTGAACGGTCACCACATCGACAGTAGCAGGAACTGTCCGGTATTGAGACAATTGCATCCCCGATAAGAGGAGGGCCAAAAAGTCATCCACTGTCAGCCCTTGGTCCTCAAAGACCAGGTTCAACTCCTCTAAGACATGGAGAAAGGCCTTCCATACCTGATCATAGCGCTCCTGCTCCTCCAAGGCTAGATCCTTGATCAAAGCTTGGAGATTCTGAGAAAGTTGAGCCTCTTGCAGAAACTCTGTAAAGGAGGTTAAGAGACGGGTCACCTTTTGTTTGCGCTGTGAAAAGAAAGGGACTAGAGGTTCGACGACGCGTTGCCGGAGAGTATTGAGCTCTTCCAAATTAAACTTACCTTGACGATTGCTGGTAAAAGGCTTGTGAAATTTTGTAGCACCCTTTACTTCCGCAAAGCGAAGGTATTGCTCAAAAGCATCAACTTCTTCTTGCGTCAGATCACTATACAGACCCGTTTTTAACAGATTGATGACGTCTTCTGTCTGGTAATTGAACTGCTTGATCCGCCCTAGCGATTCAATGACCTGAATCAAGGGATGGTGGACCATGGCCTCACTTCGTCCCAAGTAAAAGGGAATTTGATACTGGTCAAAAATGGTCTTGAGCTGCAATTGATAAGCTTCTACATCGCCTAACAAGACCCGAATATCCCGATAGCGGGCCCCATCATGAAGACGCTGACGGATAGATTTGGCGACAAATTCCAACTCTTCTTTTTGCGTATTGGTCTGCCAGAGTTGAACCGCTGTTCGATCTTGGTCCCCTAACTCATCTTCCACTTGTGAAAAATCGTAGCGCGCTTCTAGCATGCGGGTAATGCGACTAAAAGAGTCTTCGAGTGCTTGCCCACAATACTGAGGCTGTACCTCAAAAGTCTTTGCCAGCTGAAGGAGAAAGTCAACACTAGCCTGGTAAAGATTGCCCTCTCTAAAGCTTGCTCGATAGGCTTTTTCACTGGCATAGACCCCAATGACAATCTCCACTCCTTTTCGGTGAAGGAGACTAATCAAGGCCTCTTCTTCCGCAGAAAAACGCGTGAAGCCATCGACAACGATCGCTACATCCTGTAATTGCTCTTCCAGCTGCCCTTCTTCAACCTGATTGAGGAAAAATGCCATCTTGGACTGGGATTCATACTGGTGCTTGACCAGCATCTCAGAGACCGCTTCAAAAATCGCCAAGAGGTCCTCTCTTTTTTCAGCTTCCTCGAGCAACTCCAAATCGGTAAAATCCATCTGGGCTGTCTGCAATTCATGATAGAGCTGGACCAGTTGCTGGATAAACTGAGGATCCTTGCGCAGGGCCCCGTAAACTTTGAGATCCTGCTCCTTCATCTGGGAAAGAGCTTTAAAAAATACCATGCCTAGACCGATATCATCCAAGGGTTGCTCCTCAAAGACCTGGTTCAGGATGAAATAACGGGCCATTTGGGCAAAGCGCGTGACGGTAATAGCAAAAGAAGCCTGACCTTCTAAATAGGACAAGACCTTGGCTTCTTTTTCAAAGGAAAGAGAGTTGGGCGCAATGTAAAACACACGCTTGCCCTGTTCTACTAACCCTACGGCTTCTTGTGTCAGGACCTGGGTCAAGGGGGTCCGAACATCCGTATAGAGTAATTTCATCCGATCCGTTCTCCTTTTGGCATTTTCTTGAGAGCTTGTTATCTTCTTATTATATCATTTTCACAGGAGGGACTAAAGCAAGAAGTCATGCTCCTCTAGGCCCAATATTAGGAGATTTATGCTACAATAAAAGTTGAAGAGACAGAAAGGATACCACCTATGACCAGCATTTATGATTTTTCTTTAGAAAACCAGAATGGGGAGGAGATTCCCCTTTCCCACTACCAAGGCAAGGTCCTCATCGTGGTCAATACAGCAACAGGCTGTGGCTTGACCCCGCAATACCAAGGACTGCAAGATCTCTACCAGCGCTACCAGGAAAAGGGGCTGGAAATCCTAGACATCCCCTGTAACCAATTCATGGGGCAGGCACCAGGAACGGCAGAAGAAATCAATAGCTTCTGCAGCCTCAACTACCAGACCACCTTCCCACGATTCGCTAAAGCCAAGGTCAATGGTAAAGAAGCCCTTCCTCTCTATGACTGGCTCAAAAGCCAAGCAGCCGGGCCACTGGGCAAACGCATCGAATGGAACTTCGCAAAATTTGTCATCGACCGACAAGGCCAAGTCGCCCAACGCTTCTCCTCCAAAACAGAACCAGCTGCCATGGAAGACTTGATCCAAGAATTACTTGAGAAATAAGCCAAAAAAGCCTGAAAGTGTAGTCAGGATTTTTGATGAATGGCTATTTATTTTCGAGACTTTCCGCTGTGAGAAAAGTGCCTGAAACAATAACGTTTCAGGCACTCAGGAATTTTGAGAGTAAAA
>OGXE01000134.1_pt1 | contig 59601 bp, 50 predicted proteins | sample 1576181 | NCBI WGS metagenome assembly OGXE01 (sample SAMEA3541478, study PRJEB24748) | human gut metagenome | biome: human gut; feature: human-associated habitat; material: faeces | place: China | collected 2012 | reverse complement strand
TGCAGCAGATGATGCAGCAGGATTAACAATTTCTGAAAAAATGAGAAAACAGATCCGTGGTCTTGATCAGGCTTCCACAAACGCTCAGGATACTCTACGAGACTTAAATCAAATTCCTCTACGATTGCACCTTTTTCTTCTAACGTCTTTGCCGCTGCAAGAATGGCTTCCTTTACTTCCGGGTCCAGTCCCTTGCCCAGATAGTCACGCGGAATACCAATCTTCATTCCCTTTACATCATCCACCAGTGCCGATGTAAAATCGGTTTCTTCTCGTTTTACCGATGTGGAATCCTTCTTATCATAAGAAGTAATTGCCTCCAGAATTGTGGCACAGTCGGTCACATCCTTTGCAATCGGTCCGATCTGATCCAGAGAGGAACCGTATGCGATCAGTCCGTAACGGGAAACGGTACCATAAGTTGGTTTGATTCCGGTCACACCACAAAATGAACTTGGCTGACGGATAGATCCTCCGGTATCCGATCCGAGTGCATAGTAACATTCCTCTGCTGCCACTGCCGCACAGCTTCCACCGGAAGAACCGCCCGGTACATGTGCGGTATTCCATGGATTCTTTGTCTCCCCATAGGCAGAAGTCTCTGTGGTACTTCCCATGGCAAATTCATCCATGTTCGTCTTTCCGAGAATGACTGCGCCCGCTTTTTCCAGATTGATCACTGCTTCCGCTGTATAAGTTGGAATAAAATTATATAAAATCTTAGAACTGCAGGTCGTTAACATTCCCTTTGTACACATATTATCTTTGATGGCAACCGGAACACCTGCCAGAGGCCCGGTCAGTGTCCCGTCATCAATCATTTTCTGTACTTCTTTTGCGCGGATCATCGCAGACTCTTCATCTACGGTGACAAAGCTGTTGATATCCTTTTCTTTTGCACGAATCGCGTCAAGAGCAGCTCTTGTTGCTTCCTCAACAGTCACTTCATGCGCTTTTATTTTCTTTCCCAGCTCTACCGCTGTGAGCGATAATAAATTCATAGCTGCCCCTCCTTACTCTACCGTCTTTGGAACTACAAATGCGCGGTCGCGACGCTCCGGTGCGTTCGCAAGTGTGTCCTCTCCACCATCGCCGTTTTCCACAATATCTTCCCGGAACACATTCTGTACCGGAAATACGTGGGACATCGGTTCCACATTGGAGGTATCCAGTTCGTTTAATTTATCAATATAATCCAGCATGCTCTCCATGTCTTTTTTCGCAGCTTCTTTTTCCGCGTCAGACAATTCCAGCTTTGCAAGGATTCCAACATATTCCATTGTCTCGTCTGAGATTACATTTGCCATATTTTGTTCCCTTCTCCTTAATCTCTAACCTTAATATGCACTTCACGCAACTGCTGCTCGGTGACTTCGTTTGGTGCACCGCACATCAGATCCTGTGCGTTTCCGTTCATCGGGAATGCGATGACTTCACGGATATTTTCTTCGTTGCGTAAAAGCATGATCATACGGTCAACTCCAGGAGCCATACCTGCGTGTGGCGGTGCTCCGTACTGGAATGCGGTGTATAATGCGCCGAACTTGTTCTTTAATACTTCTTTGTCGTAACCTGCAATCTCAAATGCTTTTTCCATGATCTGCATATCGTGGTTACGCACAGCTCCGGAAGATAATTCCACACCGTTGCAGACGATATCGTACTGGTAAGCCAGGATATCCAGCGGGTCCATGGTATTAAGTGCTTCTAAGCCGCCCTGTGGCATGGAGAATGGATTATGGGTAAATCCGATCTTCTTTGTCTCCGGATCTTTCTCGAACATCGGGAAATCGTTGACATAACAGAAACGGTATGCATTCTTCTCGATCAGATCCAGCTTCTCACCGAGTTCGTTTCTGATCATTCCGGCGTAATATGCAGCGCGTTCTTCCTTATCTGCCATAAAGAAAATTGTATCGCCAACTTCAAGTCCTGCCAGTGTGCGGAATTCTTCCTTACAGTCATCCGGAATAAACTTGTCGATTGGTCCCTTGTAAGAGCCGTCTTCCAATACTTCCAGATATCCTAAACCACCCATGCCAAGTCCGGTTGCAAATTTAAGGAGTTTCTCGTGGAAACCTTTGGACATATCGGCGTGTACGCGGATTGCCCGAACCGTTTTTCCGATAAACGGCTTGAACGTACATTTCTGGAAAAAGTCGGTCACATCGATAATACGAAGCGGATTACGCAGATCCGGCTTATCGGAACCAAACTCCAGCATTGCCTGCTTATAACTGATAATCGGATATGGAGCCTTGGTCACAACGCTTCCTTCCGGTGCGAACTTTTCAAATACAGACGAAAGAACTTCTTCACCAACTGCAAATACATCTTCCTGTGTAGCAAAACTCATCTCAAAATCCAGCTGATAGAACTCTCCCGGTGAACGGTCGGCTCTGGCATCCTCATCACGGAAACAAGGCGCAATCTGGAAATATTTATCAAATCCGGATACCATCAGAAGCTGTTTGTACTGCTGTGGTGCCTGTGGCAATGCATAAAATTTTCCTTTGTATTTTCTGGATGGCACGATGTAATCTCTTGCGCCCTCCGGAGAAGATGCGCAAAGAATCGGTGTCTGAATCTCTAAGAATCCCATTTCTGTCATTTTCTCTCTTAAAAATGAAATTACCTTGGAACGGAAAATAATATTGTCTTTTACTTTCTGGTTTCTTAAATCCAGATAACGGTATTTCAAACGGACATCCTCGCGGACTTCCTTACTGGTCATTACTTCAAATGGAAGCTGTGTATAGACCTCTCCCAAAATATCTACGCTCTTTGCCTCTAATTCAATGGTTCCGGTTGGAATCTTTGGATTGTAGGTCTCTTCATCTCTTTTTTCAATCAGACCTTCTATGGAAACTGCCTGCTCCTTGCGGATTCCCTCTAACAGTTTTCCATCCCGGATTACAATCTGCATTACTGCATACATATCTCTTAAATCAATAAAGGATACGCCGCCATGGTCACGGATATTCTCTACCCAGCCTGCTACCCGAAGTGTCTTTCCAATGTCGTTTTCGCTTACCTGATTTAAGGTTACGTCTCTGTAAATGTTGCTCATCTTATCTACTCCTTTTCTGATATGATTGTCAGCCCGGAGTATAAAAATAACCCCGGAATACTGACTCGTATTCCGGGGCGAATAATCTTCTTATCCGCGGTACCACCCGCATTGGAAAATGAATGCTTCATCTTCCCTCTCTTCGTGCGTAACGTGCACTACGTACTGACCTACTGTAATTCAGCCAGTCGGCTCCAGAGTGTTCCCTTTGCTTTCTCTTCCAAACAGCGCTCTCAGTCGGTGACGCTGTATTCCTGTCGGCCTCTAAAAGTAAGAGTCTCTTTCCCAGCTTTTGCAACTATATCTCCTAGTTGTTGACTATGATAGCACTGCTTTTTTTGTTTTGCAAGTATTTTTTACAAATCTGATGCTATTTTTTCACTATGTCCTTTATATTATCCAGATTTATTTTATATAATGAACATAATCTGTTTTTCTCGGAGCGGCGTCTTTTGCCGGTTCTTTTGCATAGCCAATGACACAGTTTCCAATGCCTTCGTAATCTCCTTCAATGCCAAGTTCCTTTAAAATTGCTTTTCCCTCTTCCCGCTCAAAAGTTTCTTTTGCACGGTGAATCCAACAGCTTCCAAGACCTAAGGAATGTGCTGCCAGCATCAGATTGCCCATAACGAGGCTTCCATCATAAAGATAGGTAGGACGGCTCTTATCTGCTAACACCACCAGTACCACCGGTGCTCCATAAAACGGATCGCCGGTTGTTCCCATAATCTCAGCATTTACCTTGGAAAGTCTGTCTCTTACTTCTTTATTGGTAACTGCAAGTATAATCGGTGACTGCCTGCCCATTCCGGTAGCCGCATAAGTTCCGGCTTCCACTACTTCTGCAATCAGCTCTTCCGGCACCATATCTTCCTTATAACCTCTGATACTTCTTCTTGTCTCCATTGCTTTTATGATCTCATTCATTTCTTACTGCTCCTTTCTGATGCTCCGGCGGAAAATTTCATCCGCCTCTTTCACTACTTCTATCTCTCCGGTCTCAATCATATGTTTGATGCGGTTCATATACCAACTGTCACTGATTCCAAGTGGATATTTTAACAACAGATTTCCAATAAGTCTTGCCTGTATGATTTCGCCCTCCGGCAGTTCTCTTCGAATCAGGAAATCATAAAAATCATCTTTTACGCCCACCAGACAGCCATTTATCAGAACCCGAAGAGGTGCATCTTCTTCTTTAAGTTCGTCCCATCTGGATGCAAATACTTTCTGCTCATGCTCTGAAAGTTCCTTTTCCAATGGGAGGAATCGATAAAACTGTCCGGCATCTACTTCTCCCCAGGAAGAATAACGTACCGTCGTATTTTCCTCTTCTCTTACATAATCCGGTAGACGTACCACGGATATCGCGCATTCATATTTCCGCAGCACACTGACTGCATGGCAGAGTCCGCACAGGGAATAAGGCTTGTTGCTGTACCAGATACGGAAAGATTCTCCCTGCTTTGCAAACTGCTCCATCCGCTGCAGCTCTTTCCCATAGGTTTCCACTGCCTGCTCTAATTCTTCCCGCTCCTCTTTCTCATCCTCATTCCAATAGACACCATACTGCTCTAAGATTATCTTCTTCCGATATGTACCATCCAGCGGTTCCCTCAGGCTGCCAATGTCCAACATAAATGGCAGTATAATGACCTCCGCAGAAGTTCCGCCAACTGCTTCTCCTGCAAACATGTCTTCAAAGGTGGCTTTGTCCGGCTTTTCCCCAAGCCATGCGGTTGGTCCATCCTCATAATCCGGCTGCTGATAGTTCTTCGCAAGCTTCATGGCTACGCCTTCACTTTCGCCAAATAAGATTTCTATCATCTACACTTCTCCCTGCTCTATGAGATATTCTAAGAATGCTTCGCATCCACGTGTTACATCCACATAAGTCTTATCGAACCTGCCGCTATACCATGGGTCGGATATTGCTGTCTGCTCTCCGGCAAAGGAAAGCAGCATGGATATTTTACCGCCACGATGCCCGGTTATCCGCTCGATTCCACAGATGTTGCTTTCGTCCATCCCTATGAGATAATCATAAATCTCATAATCGGATTTTGTCAACTGTCTCGCCCGCTTGTCCCGAAAATCGGTCTCCGGCGTATTCCCGATTCCATGCTTCTTAAGCTCCGTCTGCGCCGGCGGGTAAATCGGATTCCCGATGCCATTCCAGATTTCTTCGGTGCTGGTGGCAGCCGAGGCTATCTCGAATCGGTCGGTGAGGCCTCGTCTGGCGACGAGGTCCTTTAGGATGAATTCTGCCATGGGGGAACGGCAGATGTTGCCTAAACAAATGAAAAGAACTTTTATCATGGTTTTGTTTACTCCTTGTTTTGCCCTGGAATGCCCTGTTTTGCGATGGTTTCCGGGATTTGTGTAGTTTGCTCTGAAATTACGGATTGTGGTAAATCAGAGCAGAATTGAGCAAGTTGTTACTAGCTGTTAGTAGTAAAAGGGAATTTCTTACTACTAAGGATTTTTATCTTTTTCTTTGTCATCGTCTTCTTTACCTGTATCTACCGTCTCTCCTAACATTCCGTTTATACCAAGCGAATTTGCAAATCGTTGATTTCGTTCAGATAACTCTCTTGCTACATCCATTGCCGGAGTATAAGCTATTTTACTTATTTGAGATAAATTACCCATTTGGGACAACATAGAATTATTATATATTGCACTTTGCTTTGCAGCCGCTATAGCCATTTGATTACCTGCATTTTCAAGTCTTTTTGCAAAATTCACCTGTCCTGCAATATTTCCCATAACCTGATATTGTTTTCTAATCTGTTCCATCTGAGCACTCATTGCATTTCCAATCTCCAAAGAAGGAATTACACTTGATACATCAATTTTAGGAACTGCTGACTTAATAACCAATTCTCCCAAGGTTGATAACGCTGGTTTCATCTTTTCAATCCATCTTGGAATTGATTCACCCAACACTTTAACAAGCATATTTCCTAATGCAGATACTACATCTACTAATTTTGTTTCTGTATAAATATCTTTCTCTAGAACATTTATTGCTTCCACTAATAATTTATTAATGTTTTTCAGTGATTTTCTTACCTTTTCATATTCATTCTGCGTCATTCTCTTATTATGCATTACCGTATTTCTATGTGGTTGTAGCTCATCAATCTTTTCTTTAATATTCCTAAACTGTTTATACTCCGAAAAGAAACGATTCCATAAAGATTCGCTTCTGCATTGATTTACAATATCTAAAATTTCTTCTTTTGACAAGTCTTCTACGCTTGACTCAGATAATTCTTGTTCCAATACTTCTGAAATATTTCTTCCACAAAATGGCGTAAACAAATACTCTTTAAGTTGTTCATAAGTCAACTCATTCAAAGCACTTTCAACCATTTTCGTTTTGTTTCCCTTTCCCTTCATTGCATCCTGTAAACTTTTACTAAAAGAATTATCATACCACTCAACCCCAAATATTTTGATTATTGTTATATAAACTAATTCTCGTATTCGTCTTTCAAATATACCAAATAATGGCATTAACTTACAGCAGTATAACTGAGATACCTCATCATATGAAATTACAATATTCCATGTTTTCCTATGTTCACCTTGAATAAGCCTATTAGTTACACTATCAAGATATTTTGCGGCTCTAGCTGGTGTCTCATTACAACTCAATTTAAGAAAGACCATATTTTTTTCTTTTGAAGATATCTTATATTCAATTTTCACATTATTATCTAAATTTATCTCAAAAGAAGAATCATTTACATTATTAAACAAATTTTCAAAAAGCTGTTTTATCTGTTTTTTCATTCCCAAATTGATATCACTATTATTCTTGGGAAGAATTATCATATTTACTTCCATAAATAGGTCACATCCTTTCCAACTTATAATTATAACTTCAATCACCAACTTTTTCCACAAAAATAACGCCCCGGCCTAAGCCAGAACGTCATCCCACTTCCATATTAAACTGCCTTGAACATTTTCTGTGACATCGGTTTTTCCTTCTTCTGCTCAACCTCTGCCTGCGCCTTCCTAAACTCTTCCATTCGTTTCAATTCTTCCTCTGCATCATCGAATCCGATATGTGTGTACCAATTCATTATGACCGATATATCCGAATGCCCCATGAGGTACTGTAACGTCTTGGAATTCATTGCCGATTTTGCCATATTTGAACAATAGGTGTGGCGTCACACATGTGGCGTGATATTTTGCATCTACACCCGGTAGATATCATTGTATCTGCCGACCATATGATTGAATCGGTACTGCCAGTGCATTGCCACAAGTGGCATTCCATTATCATCGTAAAATAGGAATCCACTATATCCATCTATGGTTTTCTCCACTTTCGGTGCATTTCTATCCTCGATAATTGCCTGAAACATCTGTGCCCCATCCTCTGTGATTGGCAATACTCTAGTTCCGGCATCCGTCTTTGTAGTTTCTATGATGTATCGCATATCTGATGTTCTCTGCAACATATATCACTCTTACAGATAACTTTCCTCATAGAAAAATCCCACCTATCCAAGCTATCTCCTAACTCATGTTCAAAATTAAGAGACGACCCCATGGGTAAGATTTTGTATTCAAACATTTAATTCATTTTATTTTCATAGTCTTGCAATTCATGAAAAATATTGTCCACATAAACAGTATCGTTTTCAATACGATAAAGCATAAAATATCGATGCGATAAAAAATTGATTCTTCGATATCCTAATTCTCTTAGTTTGAGATTATCACAAAGTTTCAGGCTTCCTGCAACATTTGACAGACTTATTTTTGTTGCTTCAAAATCATTTAATAAATTTCTTGCAGCCTGCTCACTTTTCTTTTCAAGCAAAAGATATGTGATGAATCTATCAAGATCCTCCTCCGCATCCTTCATCAAAACAACCTTATAATCCATACTTTGACCTCATATCAGAAATCACACAATCTGCTTCCCTGAACATTCCCTGTTCTCTGGACTTTTTCAATTTTGCAAGCATCTCGTTCTCAGTCATCGGTGCATATGGATTTGATTCTACCTGTCTTTTTATTTCAAAAGGAAATCCATTTGCCGCAACAGCCTGTGTTAAAAACATTCTAATTGCTGTTGTTGTATCTGTGCCCAAATCTTTAAATAGTGCATCTGATTTACTCTTTAACTCATCTTCTACTCTAACCTGAATTGTACTAGCCATGTTCAGCACCTCTCTTCCATCTGTTTTCTTCATTATAATGCTAAATCATATCTATTTCAATACATTTGTATTGTTTGGTAGTGTAAATTTACTGTAGAAAATTAATAGACGGATCTTGAAAATCTGCCATATTTTCAATCTACTCTAACCCTCCATCTTCTTCCTGCGCTGCATCTTCCACAACTACTGTCTCACCCTGCTCTGTATTTTCTGCATCTTCCGTGCCTTCATCCAAAGCAAAAACGCCCTCTTCCGCTTTCTCCTTCTCCTCCTCTTCCGTTTCTTCCACTCCCCCATCCTTCCGGAACTTCTCCCGGAACTGCTCTTTCTTAGCTGCCACAGCGTCCTTGAGGGCAAGCTTCTTCTCTTCGCGGTTTTCTAAGGCTTCCTGCTTCTTTGCGTCACGGAGTTTTTGCTGTTCTTCGTGCTGCGCGGCTTTCTTAAGCTCTTTTTCCTGGCGCTGCTCTTCTTTGATGCGGAGCTTCTCGGCTTTATCCTGCTCCTTCTGCTGCAGGCGGTTCTGGCGAAGTTCGTCTTTCGCCTGCTGCTTCTGGCTCTTCTTGACCTGCTTTTTGGCGGAACGCTCGATAGAACGGATCATGCTCTTGGCATCACCGACTCTGCGACGGGCACTGCGGTATGGATCGTAGAGGAAATAGGATGCTGTGGTAAGTGCCAGCAGCACCAGTCCTACGATAAGGCAGATTGGAAGCAGGAAATCGTAGAAGCCGTACTTTAATTCATAGCCGATAAAGAGAACCAGCATCACCGGGAAAACTACTGCTGAGAAAATATCGCAGATGAGTCTCCAGAGAAAGAAGCACTGCTTCTGATGTACAAAAATGGCAGCCTGCACGCCGGTAAAGAACATCAGCATCAGACAGATTTGTGATGTGATTCCATGTAAAAAGCCTACAAAGACGCACAATGCCAGTGAAAAGAAAAACATGGCAAGGGCGTAGCCTCTGCGGTATGCATATTTATATTCCCGCATTCCCTCTCGCTTATCTGCACTCAGGTCATGGATTTCATATATCCGGTCATTGACCCGCTCCTTCATATCCTCCCGGTATTTGCGGCCTTCTCTGGCATGTGCCATATTTTCGTCCATGTCTTCGTCCAGTTCCTGCAACATTTTCTGTTCCATAAAAATCTGCTGCAGCAACTCATCTTCCCGCTCTCTGCGCTTTGTGATTTCATCCTGAATCCAGCTTGCCTTCTGCATCTGGAGACTCTCTTTCATCCATTGTTCCTTTTCCATATTTTCACCCATAGCTGCCTTCTCCGTTTCATACGCTTCCATTCTGTTCTATTTCTAATCAATCAAATCATTCTGAAATCTCGACAAATGCTCATAAGGAAGAATCAGTCTTCCCCGGTATAAGCCGCAGCCGTCATTCATCAGGCTGTTGCTTACTGCTGTAAACATGTCGACATCCACACCGGAAAGCTCCAGTTCCTGCAAACGCCTGCACCGTTCATAAGCTTCATCAAAATAAATGCATTCTCCCTCCGGGATGGTATCCCGGCGTGCTCTGGATGCTTCCTGCTTTTTCTCATAATTAATATGATTGGCGGAACCGATTTCTGCAATGTCATCCATCTGCTTTGTGCGAAGCTGCATTTCCACATAACATCTCGCACTGTTATCATAAAAAGTAATATGTAAGGATTTGTAATCGTCCTCCTTTTCGCTGGTGATATAATCCCGGTAATATGGTTTTACAGCATCATCCAAAAGCGGGGAACTGCTTCTTAAGACACCGCCTGTCGGCTCTGCCGTAAATCCACGCTCCTCTAAAAACTGTGGCAGCACATTTGCAATCTGATAAAGGTGCTTTAATTCCTCTTCTTCGCGGTTCTCATGATTTTTCAAATGACACCGTGGCATGGAAATCACAATCCGATATGCAATCAGATCACGGAAGCAGTTCAGCTTTTCCTTTAATTCTGCAATGTCCGGATAGCTTTTATGCTTTTTATAATAATCATAAATGTACTCTACAATATAGCCGTTGAATTTGCCCTCCGCACGAATCAGTGACTTGATTCTTCCTTTAAAAGTAAAGGAAAGATAAGGATATTCCATTGCCATATATTTGTAGAACTCACGGATTTTCTGGGACTGCGCTGTCAGGAAATCATTGTGCTCTAACAGTTCCATAATCTGAATCAGGAAATTGCAGTGCACCAGATCCACTTCATTTTTTGATACTTTTGCGGATGCCCGGAGGTCCTGCGTATACTTTTTCAATATCCGGAACACCGTTGCTCCGGAGTATAAGTAATCATTTAATGTAACCATTTTCCCTCGCTAAAATATCTTTTTATTTCAAATACTCTGCCAGTTCATATACCCTGTTTCTTGTTAATTCTGCCGCCTTATCATTTTCCAATAATGGCTGAAGGCTTCCGCCCTCGGCATCTTTGCCGGCTTCCTCTACTGCACTGTCTTTTGTCTTAATCCAGTCACGCTCTTCCTGGGTAAGAGTCGTCATAGTGTCCTCATCCAAAGTCTCTTTTAAACGGCTCCAGATAGAATTCAGCTCATTATCCCACAACTGATACAACTGCAGAGACAGGGTATTCATTTCCTGCTGTGTCAGTTCTCCACTGGAAAGGTCTTCCTGCATGGCTGCTGCTTTCTCCTCGATTTTCTGCAATTCACTCTCTATAGATACATCGGAAGTTGTGGTTTTATCATTTACCGTAACCTTATCTCCACTCGGTCCTAAAAAGGTATCAAAGGTCAGCGTATTAAAAATTGCATAGAATGGAAGCGTCGTATCCTCATCGGTAAGACCAATGGATGCCCAGTCCAGGAATCTTTCCGGCAATTCATCTAACGGTGCACCCGGCAGATAAATATATAAATCATAAACCTCTTCCAACCCAGCCGGTCCCGTGTAAATATATTTCACGCCGCCTTTAATTTCCGTGTCGCCTTCTGTTTCCTTCGTTGCAATATCCTCCAACTGCATCTCATAGGTATAATCATTTATCTTTTCCGGCCGGGTGAATTTTCCATAGAAATCACAATAGTAAAGGGTTCCATTTGGATATCCATCCCCGCTATCTCCCGCATCTGCATCATGATAATTTCCCACAAAAGAGCCATCCTCGGATAAAATCAATGTAGAATCCCATGCACCGGCTCCGCTGGTAAACATAAAGCTTTCTCCTGCAAGCTGTGCAAAAATGTCATCTTCATCCACATTTTCCGTTTCTGTCTCCTCTGTCACCTCTTCTGAGTTTTCCGTTTCTTCCGTCTCAGTCTCTGCCTCTGTTTCTGTGGTCTTTTTCTCCGACTCCACGACTCTGCTTCCGCAAGCCGCAAACGTTGACATTCCCAACGCTGCACTTAATATCATTACTAAAAACTTTTTCCCTTTCACAAACGAATCCTCCTGATGTTCCTTTTCGTTTCTCGCCCCTTTTTTATCTTTCTATTATTCTAAATCAAATACATCCTGGTTTCTTCCCCGTTCTTTTGCAGCATAGAGCTTCTCATCCGCTAAGCGGTATAATACCGTAACAGCAATCCCTTCTGTATAATGCTGTACTCCACTGCTGAAAGAACATTCGATATTCTTTTCATGCTTTGTAAATTCTTTATATTCCCATCTTATATGCTCTAGCATTTTACCGATTTCATCCGTGTTCATCCCCTTTAAAACCAGCATAAATTCTTCTCCGCCAAAGCGTACTGCAATCCCTTTATTCTTTACATGCTTTGTTAAAAGTCTTGCAAATTCCACCAGAATAATATCTCCAAATCCATGTCCGTATGTGTCATTCACATGTTTAAAGAAGTCAAGGTCAATCAGTACCGCATCAAATTCTTCCTTCTCATCCAGAATAAGGTCTCCCAGATACTGATTTAAATAACGACGATTATAGATTCCGGTCAGTGCATCTTTATCTGCGGCATCTTTCAACTGTTCATTCAACTTCTTTACTTCTTCTTCCTGTCTCTGTCTCTGCATCTGAAGCAGGATAGAAATTAAAAAGACACAAAGTAAAACGATAAGCAGGGAACAAAGTGTGCTCTGCAGCACGACTTCTTTTGACAGTTTTTCACTTTCCAGCGGTCTCATATAGGCTAAAATAACTGCTGCCACATCTGCTACAATTACCACGCCGGCAAACCGGATTGCATTTCCGGTTGGAATAAAAATCGCAATTGCTACCATCGCAAGTACCATGTATACAATCGTTCCCGTCTGATATATATAATACAGTGCCGGAAATTCCACAAGACTTAAGACTGCTATCATCAAATAAGACGCATAACGTATCTGTCCTTTTTTTATTCCAATGAAAACTTCCTGCGACCATAAGTAACATACAGATTCCGCAGAAAATCGTTGTTCCGCTCCATCCGAAAATCAATGCATTTCCAATAAATCCTGCCAGATTTCCGATACAGCTTCCCATTGCCAGCACATAAAACTGTCTGCGGCTCACATCAATTGAGGTATCAAATAAAAAATTCATCTTTCCTCTCCCATTTTATGAAAATAAGTTTTTCAATTCATCCAGTGTATTTACACATATCGTAAGTTTCTTTTTTAATTCATCATCTGGCTGTGTCTGGTCCGGGACCATTGCCACCTGACAGCCTGCCCTGCAAGCACTCATAACCCCATTGGGCGAATCCTCCACCGCAAGGCATTCTTCCGGAGCAAGTCCAAGTTGTGCACATGCAAAAGTATAGATATCCGGTGCCGGCTTTCCATGTTCTACCATGGTTGCACTGATGATTTCATCAAAGTACGGATATAGTCCTATCTGCTTTAAATATCTTTCTGTCCGTTCCATGTCGGTTGCCGTTGCAACTGCCCGCCGGATTTTCTTTTCTTTTAAAAAATTCAATAGCTCAACAGCTCCTCTTTTTATCTCAATACCGTTCTTTGCAAGATATTCCTCCATCAATTCCTTCCGGTAAGCCCGGATAGCCGGATAGTCAAGATTCTCATCTGCAAACATTTCCTTTAAATGCGCCGGTGCAAAGGGTTGTCCTAAGGAACGCATGGACAATGCCTGCTCATCACTCATTTCATAACCAAAATGCGCCATTGCCTTAGGCCAGCAGATTCTGTAGTATTTCTCTGTATCAATTAACGTTCCATCCATGTCAAATAAAACTGCTTTTATCATATTACATTTTCTTCCTGCCTTTTTCATTGACTAATTTGCCATACCCACTACCACAGTTACCGAAAAAAGATTTTCTTCCTGTTTCAGAAAAACATCCCCGTTCATTTTATGCATCAGCTTTCTGCATATATAAAGCCCCAGTCCGCTTCCTTCCTGGCTTCCTGCATTGGAGCCACGATAGAAGCTGTCAAAAAGATGCGGAAGTTCTTCTGCCGGAAGAACTTCTCCTGTATTTTCCACGGTAATCAGCACACAGTCTTCTTCTTTTGAAATTGATATACCAATTTTTTTGCCACTACCATATTTTATAGCATTTTCTATGATATTCTGCAATACTTCCAGCAAACGTTCTGTATCTGCTTTCACCAGAAAATTCTGATACTCCCCCATGTTAAACCCTATATGAAGCTGTGAAAGTTTATCTTTATAGTATACTGTATCTCGACAGACATTTCCGATGGCATGCCTTCTTCCGTAAGTTCTTCTGCCAGGTCATCTAATTCTTTTGCCAAATCAGCCCGGGTCTTTCCTGCCATATTCCCCATTGCCTGTGATACATCTGATATGTAGACATCACTTTCTTTTCCAAATGTCGTAATCAGATTCTTACTTTTCATGGTATCTGTTGTAATAACCACTCCCAGCATAAAAACGGAACAGAGGAAAAAGGACAATATAATCGTAAGGAACCGTCTTGGACTGCTTAAAATATCATTGACTGCCAGATACCAGGTACTGTTAAAACGGCTTTTTCCCAGCCGGTAAATGGATTTCTTTTTAAAGCGTTCTCCGGACTGACCGTTTCGAATAGCATCCACCGGTGTCAGCTTCTTTACTTTTCCGGTACACCGGTATGCAAACCAGATAGTAACTGCAATAACAATGACTGCTCCTATGAAATTTACCGTAATGGCATGACTGTTTCCCAACATCATATTTTCTGTCACAGACTGCAGCAGCATATTGCCAAATGGGATGCTTGCCAGGAATCCAATTGCTGCTCCCACAACAGCCAGCATCAGATATTTTACAAGATAAAGGCTTCGTATCTTAAAGTCCGTAATTCCGATGGTTTTCATGACACCGATTTCCCGGTATTCTTCTGTCACCGTAAAAGTAATCGTAAATTTCAACACTGCAAAGGATACTATCATCAAGCATACACTTAAAACCAGCACCACAAATGCCCCAATCATATCCATGACATAACATAATTTAAAAATGTCCCGTCCCCGGTTAAATAGGATGTTGGATGCATTGCTTAACAAAGAGGCTATTTCCGATGGATTGTCTGTGTCAATATAAATAATCTCGCCACGGTATTCTGCAAGACTTTCATCCGATGCAAATTTCTGATAATCCGCTTCATTTAAAATAAATCTTTTATTTCCCATAAATTCAGAACCCAGCAGCGCATCTTTTGCTTTTCCGGCAATCGTAAACTCCACACTGTTTTTGCCATGGGTAATCGTAAGTTTATCTCCCTCTTTTAAATCATTTGCATCTAAGAAATTTCCTGTGACATAGACCTCACCCTCAGGCACTTTTGTAAGCTCCTTATTATCCTTTGTGAAAAAATGTATCTCACTTTCGGAAATGGATTCTATGATCATTGCCTTGTTTGCTATATCAAGTTCTTTTCCCTCTGCCTTGATATTCCCCTTGGCTGCATACATAATATGATCCATGCGGTAGTCTTTTACATACTGACAGGTATCCAAAAGCTCCGGCACACCGCCATCCCCCTGCTGGGTCAATACTACATAATCTCCAATGTCTGCCTGATTAAGATAATAATCGGTTCCATTTACTACCGTCAGTACATTGTTCAGCCCGCTTGCCACAAACATGGCAGCTAAAATAATAAACAGCAAAATTACAATATTAATTGTTTTCTTTCGCTTTAAGTCTTTGCGTAAGATATCCCAAAACATCTTCTGCTCCTTTCTATCCTCTTAGTATACCTCAACTACGCGAAACACGCTTTGCAATTTTCTCGCTACTTGTAACAAAGAATGTGCCTTGGCACATTCCTGCGCCTGCGGCGGTCACTTGCGACATCTACCTTATACGCCGCAGTGTGCATCCTCGCGTTTTTTTACTTTGCAGGCAATTTCCTGTAAAGGGAAAAAAAGAACCGGCAAAGTTTTATTTCCTTTGCTGGTTCTACTATAACGAATCAATTATTAAAGAATCCTTAAATCTGAAAATTCTTATTTCATGCTTTCTTTTAAAATAAATGCCATCAGAAGTGCATCCGGTCCGATATGGGTTCCGATTGCCATTCCAACTTCATGTAAGCTGCTTTCTGTCAGTGAAAATGCTTCCATGGTTTCTTTCCGGAATTCCTCTCCCATTTCCGGGTTATTGCTGTGAGCAAATTCTACCGGCATGCAGCTATCCACTTCTCCTTTTTTCAAAAATGCCTGCATTCCGCTTTTGGCTGCTTTCATGCCGCGGGCTTTGGAATAGCCTTCAATCTCTCCATTCCGGAGCAGCAGCACCGGCTTGATTCCCATTACATTTCCCACTGCTGCAACTACCGGAGAAATACGTCCGCCCTTTTTCAAATATAATAATGTGGACGGAACACCGGTAAGATAGGTGCGGTTCTTTACTTCTTCCAAGATTCCTGCAATCTCTTCTGCACCTTTGCCTTCTTCTTTTAACTTCACGGCATACTCCACCAGAAGCCGCAGGGATAAGGATGCCTGCAGGGAATCCACGATATATATCTTTTCATATCCGCACATTTCCTTCGCCAGCACCGCTCCGTTATAAGTTCCTGAAAGTTTTGAGGAAATGAGTATCACCAGCACTTCTTCGCCTGCTTCTTCTGCCGCTTCATACTTTTCTAAAAATGCTGCCGGTGATGGCTGGCTGGATACCGGAAGTTGTTCCTCGCTGCGCAGTTTCTCATAAAATGCTTTGAAATTCTCTTCTGTATTCCGGTCAAATATAACATCTTCAAAGTTTGCCGAAATCGGCACCAGATCCACGCCCATTGCCTTTGCTTCGATTTCTAATATATCAGATCCTGTATCTGTAATTATCTTCATTTTCGTCTCCATCTCTTGACTGTTGTCTGTATCTATGCCACACTATATGTGAGATAATTTATATCACATTGTTGTGGCTGCATAAGTAGCATTGTAGCATAGTTTTCCCTTTTTTCAACGGTTTGATGTGAGACATTTTATATCATTTTGTATCATGATACGGATGTGGTGCCGGTGGGTGGGACAGTCGTTTTATATTTGTTATTACGATTTGTATTTGATACATACATTGTTTCTAACGTCAAAGAGCGGTTTTTCTTGCACTGCATTTTTCTTTTGCCGATAAAGCCTGTCTTTCCAATGTTTGACAGTATGCCGGACTCTGTTCGCCTGAATGCGGATACGATATATGCAGTCTGTTAGAGACGCTTAGAATTCCGGCAGCAACCGGCAACGCTGGCACAGGGACGTGCCAGCGAGGCACATCTTAAGCATGGATGCGAATATGTGCCGGGTGCCGGAAGATACGGAAACTTTAACGGAATTCTTAGCGTCTCTTTCAGACGGAATGTGGTATCCGCAACAGACGGACAGAGCCGGCATCCGGTCAAAGCAACGGAAAGGACAGCCTGACAGCAAGAAAAATACAGTGCTAAGAAAAATAACGCTCTTTGCGTAATGAACCAATGCACATATCAAATGCAAATCGTAAGAAACGAATATTATATTCTGTCCCACCCACCAGCACACATCCATAGCACATACGAACAGGAGCATTTAAATGAAAGAAACAGACAAACGATACGAAGCGAACCGCCAGGTAAAATTAAAGATTGCCCGTGCCCTGACCAAACTCATGGACACCAAAGCATTTTCCGATATATCCGTAACCGATATTATTACCACTGCCGAAGTGGCAAGAGCTTCCTATTACCGGAATTTTCATTCCAAGGAAGAAGTGTTAATTAAGATTACAGACGATATTATGGAAGAATACCGGAAGCGGGCAGAACAGCTTGAAAATGACTTTTTCAGCTATGAGGCAATTTTACTGATTTTCCGGTATTTTAAGACTTACAAGAAATTTATTTTAAGTGTATATAAGGCAGGTCTTGCATACATTTACTTAGACCTTTTTGATCAGGAATTAGAAAATCATATGGGTGACATGCCTTATAATGATATTCACCGGTATAAAGTCTACTTCTATTCCGGCGCACTTTATAATGTTTTTTTAAAATGGCTGCAAAACGGAATGAAGGAGCATCCTTCCGCTATGGCTGCCATGGTGGCGGAAATGTTAGAACAGGGAGCCTATCCGCTAGCTTAACTGCCAGCGGACATGGCTTCCTTCCTCATCTTTTGTGATAAGAAGCTGGTCTTCCATTTCCTGCTTTAGTTCTGTTACATGGGAAATGATTCCAATAAGCTTTGAGCCGCCTGCCATCTCCTTCAATACCCGGACTGCCTGCTCTCTTGCATGCTCGTCTAAAGAGCCAAAACCCTCATCAATAAACATCATATCAAGATGTATGGCAGCAGAATTTTCCTGAATCTCATCTGCCATGCCCAGTGCCATGGATAACGCCGCCATAAAGGATTCTCCGCCGGAAAGCGTACGGACTTCCCGCTCTTTTCCAGTTACATTGGAATATACCATAAGGTCAAGTCCCTTGTTCTTTCCGATTGCAGCCTTCTTCTCATCAAACATTCTAAGTTCAAACTGTCCTGCTGACATTTCTTCAAAACGGCGGTTTGCTGCATAAAGAATCCGCTCCAGATAATAACGTTGCACAAAGGTCTCCAAATCCATACGGCTGCCGGACACATTTCCGGAAATGACAGTATAAAGCCGTGTTATACGGTTGTGCTGCTCTAATACCTGCTGCCGCCCGCTCCATATTTCCTCTACCGCTTCTAAGATTTCCGTATCCTTCTGATTAGAAATCTCCCACTCATTGACTGCCCTGCCTGCAAGCTTACTCTGCTCCTCTGCTGCCTTAAGTTCCTCTGAAAGCTTCTCTATATCCGGTTTTTCTTTCTCTCCTACCGTTTCTTTCGCTGTCTCATAGCGGCTCTGATACATCGTCTTCTGATTCTGATAATCTTCCCTTTTCTGCCGCATCTCTTCCATGGCATCTATCGAATACTGCTCCACCAGAGTCTGCCATTCCAGTTTGGAAATATCTTTTTCTTCTATATATAAATCATATTTTTGCTGCCTGGCTTCTGCTTCCTTTTTCCGTTCCGGAAGTTCTCTTTCACAACGGACAATGCCTGTCTGTGTACCGGTTTTCTCTTCCTCTAAGCGGCTCTTTTCTTTATCAGCCTTTGCATATGCACTTTCTGCAGAAGCCTTCTTCTGCTGTGCTTCTGCCAAGACTTCATCCGCTTCTTTTTCAGATGTATAGTCAAGGGTGCGGTTCCGCTCTGTGTAAGCTGCCTGACAACGGTCAAACTGCTCTTTTGCCAATAGCTTCTTTTCTGTTGCTTCTGTCTCTTCTTCTTGAAGTGCAATCTTTTTTGCTTCTGCCTCTTCTAATTTATGAGACAATTCCTTCTTCTTTTTTATCTCCTGAGAAAGTGTTTCTTCTTCTTTTGCAAGCTTTTTCTTTTGCGCGACAAGCCACGGTTCTATTTCATTATCGGCTGCCGGGTTTATTTCCTTTCCAAAGTCTTCTATTTTCTTCCAGCACTTTTCCTTTCTTTCTGCCAACTCTTTCTCCCGGTTCTCTCTTCTTACGTGGCATGCACCGGCTTCTGTAGATGCCGCTTCCTGCTTCTGCTGTAACTTTGCAATCGTTTTTTCTAAAGCTTCTAACATTTCCCGGCTTAATTCTTCCTGCATTTCTACCGCAATGCATGGCTTTGGATGTTCCATGGAACCGCAGACCGGGCATGGCTCTCCCTCTTTTAATTCCTTTGCTAAAATACCTGCCTGCGCATCGAAAAACCGCTTACGATATGTTTCGTATTCCTGCTGCTTTGCCTGATACTGTCCGGATGCTTCCCGATAAATCTCTTTTGCATGTTCCTCCTGTTTCTTTTCTTTACCAAGAAGCTGCTTTGATTCTGTAATCTCTGCTACGGCATCTTCAATTTCTGCAAGAGCATTTTTCTTTCCGGTAAGCTGTAACTGCCTTACTTCCATTCCTTCGAAAGCTTCTGCTTCTTTTTTCCACTGCACGATATTCTGCTCTAAGACAGTGCTTTTTTCTTTTGTCTCTTTTTCCGTCTCTTCCGCCTGCTGCAAAGCATCTTTACTCTGCTCTACTTCCTGTGCGGCTTTTCTTATTTCTTTCAATGCCGCTTTCGTGCGATTTACTTTTTCTTCTATAATACTGTAATTCTTCTGCTGTGTTTCCTTTTCCGCCTCTGCTAAGTTTCTTTCCTTTTCTGCCTCTTTTAAAGCTTTCTTTATCTCCGGCAGCTTTTCTTCTAATTTCTGTTGTTCTGCCTTTAAATTCTCCAGCCTCTTTACCGCTTCTTCATACTGCTGATAGAGCTGCTTTGCATCATAGGCAAGCTTTATCATCTGCTCTAACCGGGCAGTCTCTTTTATCTCCTCTTCCGCTTCAAAAAGGCGTGCTAACTCCCGCTGTGCTTCTTCCATCTGGGTAAAGGATTTTTGCAGATTTTCCGCTTCCTGCAACGCACTCCTGCAATGCTCCCGCAGTTTTTCCGCTTCTTTTGCTTCCTTCTTTTTCTTCTTTCCCTCTTCCTTAAGATACTGGCACAATTGCTGCATCAATTCTAAAAAGCGTTCCATCTCCGGTGCTTTTGCATCCGCCTGCTGCATCTTCTTTTTCAATGCCAACAGGGCTTCGGCTTCTTCAAAGGCTTCCGGTATGTCCGCATTCTCAGCTTTGGCATGAAACTTCGTACGGATTGTGGCAATCTCTGCATCTAATTTTCTTTTCCGGTCTCCTAATTCATTGGCAATCTTTTCATATTTTTCTGTGTGGAATAATTTTCGGAAAATCACTTTTTTCTCATCGGATTTTGCCCGGAGCAGTTCCATAAATTCTCCCTGGGCAATCATTGCCACCTGCATAAACTGCCCCTTGGTCAGCCCGACAATATCAATGATTTTCTGATTCGTTTCCTTTTGCGAATAAACCTTTTCATCCGGCATGATTAAGGTAACGGATTCGCTTTCTTCTTTTTCACCGCTTCCCCGCTTCAATGGGCGGACATGTCTTGGCACACGGCGCACTGTATAGACGCCGCTTTCTTCTGTTCCTTCACAGAATTTTAATTCCACATAAGGCTCTACGCCCGCTGTAGCAAACTGACTCTGCAGCTCTGTTCCACTTTTTTTATTAGCAGTGGAACTGGCTTCTCCATATAACGCAAAGACTATGGCATCAAAAATAGTGGACTTGCCGGAACCGGTATCCCCGGTAATCAGGAATAAATTCTGGGATGGTTTTCGAAAATCAATTTTCGTCCGGTCTCCATAAGAACCAAATGCCTGCATTTCCAAAGTTAATGGTCTCATAACTCAGCCTCCTCCTCTACTTTATTGATGACTTCCTTAAGAATTTCTCTCTCTTCCTCGTTCATCTCTCCAATAAACTCACAGCATAGCGAAAAGGCATCAAGCTCTGCCTCATGCCGGAATTTTTCCATTTCATAATTGGCTTTGTGCAGCGTTTCTCTTCGGATTTCCAGCAAATTGGGAAATGCATGACGCAGCCGGTCCTGCATGTCAAAGACATTGACATCCACCTTATCGGTAAGAATCACAGTTACAAAATTATCGGATGGCTGCTTTAATACTTCTTCTAATTCCCCTTCCACAATGCGCACCTGGCGCAGTGGTTTTAACGGAATTACTCTGGTGGCAAGCTTTCCCTTTTCTTTCAGTTCCACCATAATAATGCCCTTTTTCTGTCCTGCTTCACTGACGGAGCAGGCAAGAGGTGTTCCACAGTAACGATAACACTCTTTTCCCACTGTCATAGGCTTATGAATATGTCCCAATGCCGCATAGTCAAACCGCTCCAACACATCAGCAGACACTTCATCAATATTTCCCACGGTGCGGATTTCGGAATCCATCCGCTCGACATCCTCTGCCGCTTTACCTGCCGGCAGATAGAATTGGTGGCTCACCAGCACATTCCGCTCTGTTTCATTTACATTTTCTCTTTCCAGAAGTTTATGCAAAGTTGCATCATACGAAAGATTGTTATCATTTTCATCCGTTCCCACAATCTGCTTTACCATAGACGGCTTCACAAAGGGCAGAAGATAAAAATTCACTTTCCCATACTTATCCGTCAGCGTCACTTTCTCAATGTATTCCTCTTTCGTCTCAGGCGGCTTTCCTATCATATATAAATGCTGTCTTGATAAAATGCTTCGAAAACAGTTCACTCTTGGTGCGCTGTCATGGTTTCCGCTAACCATCATAATGACAGCCTCCGGCACCATCTCCGTCAGTTCATTGATGAAACGGTCAAATACCTCTACTGCCTCTGCCGCCGGCACTGCTTTATCATAAATATCTCCTGCAATCAAAATGGCATCCGGTTTTTCTTCTCCGGCCCGCTCTACAATCTGATGCAGGATATATTCCTGGTCTTCCCTTAAATCATGATTCATTAATTTCAATCCGATGTGAAGGTCGGATAAGTGAAATATCTTCATAGCCCACGTGCTCCTTTTCTATACAAGATTATCCTGCAAAGTGAGATTATATTTTTCCCTTACTTTGTATTATAGCTTGTCTATGGTTCTGCCGCAACGGACTTCTGCAGAATTATATGGCAGCATTTTTAAGCAGGAGGCTAATTCTTTAGGTGGAAAATCTTTCAACTTCCTTCACTTCACAAAAATTTCGCAGTTTTTTTATTGATTTTATGACTTATTTATGTATAATAATTATGATGACGTAACTAGGATTTATAGTTTCTCAGTCAAGATATCATAAAAACCTGCTTTTTGCGGGCGATTATCATATTACTATATTTAAAGGAAAGAGGTAAAAAACAAAATGGCAGAAATCAATTTAAGCAAGTATGGCATTACTGGAACAACAGAAATTGTCTACAACCCATCCTACGAAACATTATTCGCAGAAGAGACCAAGCCAGAACTGGAAGGCTATGAAAAAGGTCAGGAAAGTGAACTTGGCGCAGTCAATGTTATGACTGGTATCTATACAGGTCGTTCCCCTAAAGACAAATTCATCGTTATGGACGAGAACTCCAAAGGCACTGTATGGTGGACATCTGATGAATACAAGAACGACAACCATCCAGCATCTGAGGAAGCATGGAGCGCCGTAAAAGACATCGCTATCAAAGAGCTTTCCAACAAAAAACTTTATGTAGTAGATGCTTTCTGTGGTGCTAACAAAGATACCCGTATGGCTATCCGTTTCATCGTAGAAGTAGCTTGGCAGGCACATTTCGTAACAAATATGTTCATCCAGCCTACTGAAGAAGAATTAAAGAACTTTGAGCCGGACTTCATCGTTTACAATGCTTCTAAAGCAAAAGTTGAAAACTACAAAGAATTAGGATTAAACTCTGAGACAGCAGTAATGTTCAACATTACAAGCCGTGAGCAGGTTATCGTTAATACATGGTACGGCGGAGAAATGAAAAAAGGTATGTTCTCTATGATGAACTACTATCTTCCATTAAAGGGCATCGCTTCCATGCACTGCTCTGCTAACACAGATATGAACGGTGAAAACACCGCTATCTTCTTCGGACTTTCCGGAACAGGTAAGACAACCCTTTCAACCGATCCTAAGCGTCTCTTAATCGGTGATGACGAGCATGGTTGGGATGACAACGGCGTATTCAACTTCGAGGGTGGATGCTACGCTAAGGTTATCGACCTTGACAAAGATTCCGAGCCGGATATCTACAATGCGATCAGACGTGACGCTCTTCTTGAGAACGTAACATTAGATGCTAACGGAAAAATCGATTTTGCTGATAAGAGCGTAACAGAAAACACCCGTGTATCTTACCCAATCAACCATATTGAGAACATTGTCCGCCCGATTTCTTCTGCTCCAGCAGCTAAGAATGTCATCTTCCTTTCCGCAGATGCATTCGGAGTACTGCCTCCAGTATCTATCTTAACTCCAGAGCAGACTCAGTACTACTTCCTGTCTGGATTTACAGCAAAACTTGCTGGTACAGAGCGTGGAATCACAGAGCCTACACCTACTTTCTCAGCATGTTTCGGACAGGCTTTCTTAGAGCTGCATCCTACAAAATACGCTGCAGAGCTTGTTAAGAAAATGGAAAAGAGCGGAGCTAAGGCTTACCTCGTAAATACAGGATGGAACGGAACCGGAAAACGTATCTCCATCAAAGATACCCGTGGTATCATCGATGCTATCTTAAGCGGAGCTATCTTAACCGCTCCTACAAAACAGATTCCATTCTTCAACTTTGAAGTTCCTACAGAGCTTCCAGGTGTTGATTCAGGCATCTTAGATCCTCGTGATACTTATGCAGATGCTTCTGAATGGGAAACAAAAGCATTAGATCTTGCTGACAGATTCATCAAGAACTTTGCTAAATACGAAGGAAACGAAGCTGGTAAGGCTCTTGTTTCTGCAGGTCCTCAGAAATAATTTCCCTGATAAGGAAATCAATAGAAACGGAAAACCGGATGTGATTCCACATCCGGTTTTCTTTATCTGTTTCTTATTTTGCTGCCAGATCCTTTACTACTTCACCTGCGATAATCAGTCCAGCGACAGATGGCACAAATGCCACACTGCCCGGAATATCACGCCGCTCCGTACATTTATGGGCTGCTCCCGGCGGACAGATACAGTTGGTTCTACAGCTGATTGCCATATCTTCAACTGGTCTGGTTGGCTGCTCTTCGGAATAAACCACCTTAAGCTTCTTTACACCACGTTTCTTTAACTCACGGCGCATTACTTTTGCCAGCGGGCATACCTTTGTCTTATAAATATCTGCCACACGGAACTGACTGGCATCTAACTTATTTCCGGCTCCCATACTGCTGATAATCGGCACATTCATCTCCTGTGCCTTCATAACCAGTGAAATCTTCGCTGTTACCGTATCTACTGCATCTACGATATAATCATACTCTTCAAAAGGAAATTCATCCGCATTTTCCGGCAGGAAAAAGCATTTATGCACTTCTACCCTGGCATCCGGATTAATCTCTAAAATACGGTCTTTCATGACGTCTGTTTTATATTTTCCAACGGTCTTTCTGGTTGCAATAATCTGACGGTTGAGATTCGTCAGACATACCTTGTCATCATCAATCAGATCAAAAGCTCCAACTCCGCTTCTTACCAGTGCTTCGCAGACATATCCACCTACTCCGCCAATTCCAAATACTGCAACCTTTGCATTCTTTAATTTTTCCATTGCTTCTTTTCCAAGCAATAGTTCGGTTCTTGAAAACTGTGTCAGCATCTTCTATCTCCTCTTCTTTGACTACGCTACATTTTACCGCGTCCTTATGTTCTTTGCAACAGAAAAATGCTGCACTCCCATTTCTGAAAGTACAGCATTCTTATTTTTTATTTCATGTCTTTTCTATTTCCGATATATCCCTTTTCACTTATTTCATACGGCGTCCTGCATTTAATCTGCCATATGCTCCCGCAGCCACTCCTGCCGCAGCAATCAGTACAAGAAGATACAGGAATATCTGATTGTCGTCTCCGGTTTTAACCTGTGTGCTGCTATCAGATGTTGCTGCTGCCGGTGTCTGTACCGAAGATGCACCCGGCAATGTTGTATCAATATTACTTCCGCCGGTTAATATAGTTCCATTATTATTTCCATTTGGTGTGCTTCCACCTGGTGTATTTTCCTGATTGTTTCCGCCGCCCGGGTTTGACGGGTTTAAGCTGTCGGAAGAAGGAAGTCCTTTTTCTACTACAATCTGTGTTGCAGAAGACGCATAATAATTGCGTGTTTCCTGATAACGTACCAGATAAGTTCCGTCGGCAAGTCCGGTCAATTCATTTTCTGTAATTGCGGTATAGGTAGTTCCATCAATACTGTATTCCATCTCCGCATTCACACCACGAATCTTTCCATCATTTTTGCCATCAATGGTTTCTGCTACTGCGGTAAGTCCTGTTGGTGCTCCACGATGTGCTTTGGTAATGCTGAAGTATTTTGTTACACTGCCTAAAAAGCGGGAACCACTGATAATTGCTGCAGCTGTATCACCCACTTCAATATTGTCAATATAAGTAACCGTAAAATCCCTTCCTTCAGTTAATGTCATTCCATCATACGTTACGGTTACAGCCGGCTCTTTTCCTGTGCCATCATAGACAAAGGCAGCCGGGCTTAAAGTAATGTCCGCTTCTGCCAGCTTCTTATTACGAAGCACCAGATTTTGGGCACGATTTCCGGATTCATCCAGTACTGTAATATCAGTATCAACAAAAACTGAATATCCGAAAGGAATTAATTTGCCCAATGCCTGTTCCATTGCTGGTACATTTTTATAGTTTGCCAGACCACTTATCATGTTTTCTACTGTAATTACAGAATCGTCATCCGGTGCTATTGTAATCATTTCTACAAAGAATGAGCAAGGGGATGCCTGTGAACCTACATGAAGTCTACTGCTCTTTAATTCCAGGCCACCATTTGCAGTCCAACTTATCTCATGGATATCCGCTTCCACATTTTCTAATGTACATTTATCAGAAAGACTAGTATTTGCATCATTGAGCATTCTCAGGTTCAGCTTTCCATTGGAAATGCTTAAGTGATTCATGATATTAAATGCATCTAATGTTAAACTCTTCCCATTTAAATCAAGATTTACAGCCTTATATACAGAGGATAAATCAATTGCTTCACTGCTGTTCTTATAATCAACTAATAATTTTACGGTATTGTATTTATTGGCATTGCTGAATGCATTGGATAGACTGTTATAATTTGTTACATTTCCGTTGGCATCTACAATAGCTGCCACCGGCTCCTGGTCATCACATACAACACATTTTCCATTGATACGCTTTGGATGCGTACATCCGCTGGCAGTATATACGGTTCCATCTACGATGGCTCCTTTCTTTGTGCCGTCTACAAGCTGGATTACACCTGTTGCAGGAATCCCGTTCACCATGGAAGTTAATGCTGTTCCTTCCGTATTTCTCTTTACCGTAACCGTTCCACCTGCATTCAGGTCGACTGCATTCAAAGTCGAAATTACATATGTGCTGCCTTCCTGTTCTATTGTAATATTCCCATCGGTACTCTCAATACTTCCACCGGCTCCGCCCCAGGTAAGTGATGAATCTGTTGTTCCATTCTGTTTCAGTGTTACATCATTCTTTGCCTTTATATCAAGTTCTGCCATAAACATCGGTACCGGTGCATTAGTTGAAATGCTTACTGCTCCTGCCAATGCCTGAATCGTCAGCTTACCATCTTGCATGACAGGGTTTGCGGTCTGTTCAATTGTAACATCCCCATTGGTTGAAGTTAAGCTCACCTGTGGATTACTCTTGCTTGTTATTCCCTTCGCTGATTTTAAAGAAATATCTCCTGCAGCTTCAATCGTAAGATTACTGTCAGTCAACACCCCTGTGCTGGTATTTTCCAGTTTTACCTTTCCACCGGTATTTTTCAGGGTAACATTTTCTGCACTGAAAATTGGATAATAATCAGATGCAGAACTTAATGCAAGGTCTCCTTCTGTCTGTGTCAGGTTCAGTGTGGATACTCCACTGTCAATCATACCACATGGTGCGGTTATCGTAACTTTCTTTCCACTTAAATCAACCACTCCACTGCTCAAAACAATTGGCTCTGAAGACGTTGATGCAGTTTCCAGTGTAATATCACCGGTTGTATCTATCTCAAATCTGCTGCCACCGTTTATTACATTACTATTACTTGTCACCTTAAAATTTCCGGTAAAATCCTTTGTGACAACGGCAGCACCGGTTCCGGCTAACAGAAATGCAGGAGAAGTTCCTTCTACAGTAAAATTTCCTGCTCCGGAAATTGTTAAGTTTCCGCCTGTTACTGTCACCGGATTCGGTCCGGAAGTAGCAATCTCCATATCATTATATACAGTCATGGTTGCCGTATCTTTATCAAAATAAATATAACCACCACTTTCCGGTTCTTCCCCTACTTTATCGACGCCACGAATCGTTGCAGATGGTCCCGGTGTAGAAGGAGGATCCACCGCCTTCACATACCAGCCCGTCTCTAATGTTGTAATTCCTATTTGAACGGATGCCGGCGTATCCTCTGCCTTTACCAGTAGTCCGGCAGCATCTCCCATAAATAAGCCTGTCATCATAGTCAATGCCATCAAAAATGCCAGACATCGTTTTTTTCGGTTTCTTCCCATATTTCCTCTCCTTTTTTATTCTATTTCTTTTGTTCACACAGTTTCTATTTTAAGAAAACGCTTAAAATTTTGCAACCAATTCTTCCAAATTGTGATTTTATCTTCCTGATTGTCGATAAAAAATGATTCTTATTTTCTTTCAATATGTTATACTTGTTTCGTATCCGGTGTTTTTTACTTTTTATATACAGGAGAATAATTATGCTGATTTACTTATGCGAAGATTCTGAAAGCGATGCCTTACGGTTAAAACATCATCTGAATACATATGCCACGAAACATCATTGTAATATGGAGATTCTACTTTTTTCTTCGGGCGAAGAGATGATTCAGTATTATAAGGAAGAAAAGCGTTATCCGGCTCTGCTGTTTTTAGATATCTATATGAATAGCCAGGACGGTGTGGAAACAGCACGTATCCTTCGCTCACTGGGCTATAAGGGTGGCATTATTTTCACCACTTCTTCTACGGAACATGCCATGGCAAGCTATGAGGTAAATGCTCTTTACTATCTGCAAAAGCCTTACTCACACACAGATTTTCTCAATGCCATGAGCCGCTGTGATACGCTTTTAGAGGAATCCAATGAAGTATTTACCTTTTCTGTCCGTAGGAAGGAATATTCTCTTCCTTACTCAGATATTCTCTTTTTTGAAACCGGGCAGCACAATGTCCTGCTGCACGCTATATCAGAGACTTTTACGATTCCCGGAAACCTGACACAGCTTACCGAAGACTTTGCCTCTGTTGCCTGTTTTCTTCCGGTTGGCCGCAGCTATCTGGTAAACTTAAATCATGTCACCGGAATTCTACAGCACGACCTTATTATGGAAGACCACTCCATTGTGCAGATTCCTTTTCGTAAACGTGACGAGGTAAGCAAGGCCGTTAATAGCTGGTTTGCAAAGCTTGAGAAAGAGCCAACTCCTCCCGGCTTATCCTAAGGCCAGATATTTCCCATGTTTCCAATGTACTCCTATTGTGAAAATGTTACAGACTTGTTACAATTCATTTGTACTTAGCTAAGACATATTCAGAAAAATAAGGAGGACGAAACTATGTGTTTTAATTTCAATAGCTGTTCCGAGTTATTTAACACAATCTGCAAATTATTCAGACTCGGATGTTAATATGTTTTATGCGATTTGCATAACCTAAAAAAAGCTGCCGATGGGCAGCTTTTTTCTGGGTAAAGATATTGTCTTTTTGATTGACAGTTTCTTTCTTATATGTTAGTTTTCTACTAGAACCATTATTGGTTCTTTTTCTTTACATATTATGTGCATATCATTTTAAGTAGTTCTTTTAATCTTCTTATTTCAGATTATTCCATGCATTTTTATTATCTTTTTTGTTTTAGTTTATTCCACTCTTGACACACGTATTAACACGTATTAATATAATATTGATCAAAGGAGAATTGCGTATATGCCAATGACTTCCAGAGAAATGGTAAACTACCTTAAGAAACATGGTTTTATCATAACCAGCCAAAGCGGTTCTCACATAAAATTATTTCATCCTATCACGAATAGAACCGTCATTGTTCCTTATCATAACAAAGACTTGAAGAAAGGATTAGAACAGGCAATTTTAAAAGAAGCCGGTCTACGATAATCCAATTTCTATCGAAAGGAGGTTCTTATGAACAAATTATTTTATCCTTCCATTTTTCATATTGCAGAAGAAGGTGGATTTTGGGTTACTTTTCCAGATTTACCGGAATGTATGACCCAGGGAGATGATATGCAAAATGCTTATGAAATGGCTGTTGATGCCTTAGGTCTTGCCCTGATAAGCCGTAAGCAGGAACATCAGGAGATTCCGGTTCCTTCCCAGCCAAAAGATATTAACGTTTCAAAAAATGAATACTGCATTATCATCGAATTCGATATGCTTGCTTATCAAAAACGCAATAACTCAAAAGCAGTAAAAAAGACCCTTACCATTCCGGAATGGTTAAATGAAGAGGCTATCTCACTCAATATTAATTTTTCGCAGGTACTGCAGGATGCCCTTATCCAAAAAATTAGAGCTAAGCTGTAACCCTTAAGCAGTTTTATCCGCTAGGTCACTTTTTGAAGTGAAAGATTTAACCTTTTTGTATTTATTGACATTTATCATTCTATTTTTCTATTCTGTGTTATCTGCAATGCTTTTGCCAGTATCTGCTCCTCCGCTTCGCTCGGATTGTTCCGATACATTTCCTCTGGAATATCCAGTGAAAACCGACCTAATTCCTTGATTTTCTCATCTATCTGTTCCCACAAATTCTGTCGTATGTCAAAAAGTTGTAAGATATAGCTTTTTCTTTCTTCTGTGCTTCATTTAACCGGATTTTCTGTGCTTTTAATGTATTTCGGAATGAGTTATACACATCCGCTTCCACACTATCCACATCTGTGCTTTCTTCAATTACTGGAGTGGCAATTTCCTGCACGATTCTTACCATATCTTCATAAGATACATTCTTTGTATCCTTCAGGTATGCAAATACCTTCGTCAGATTATCCGCCAGTTCCTTCGCATTGTAGGTGCTCTTATATTCCTGCTTGACCTCTGATGCAATCTTTCGCATGGTCTTTTCATCTATAGTCACGTTCTTAAGAGATTTAAAGCCATCCTCAATAATAGAGCCCATCTCTTTTTTCTGTATCAGAATACTCCTCGTCCAGGATTGCCATAAGGTCTTCGTCAATATCTATTGAGTATCTCTTCTCTGGGTTATCTGTAATACTTTTGCCATTATCTGCTCTTCTGCTTCTGATATATTGTTCAGATATACTTCTTTCGGTATCTCGTATGCGAACTGAATCAGTTCTACCACTTCTTCGTCCGTTTTCAATGCGTTGGCTACTCCCACTATTATATTTGTATCTACCCCACAAAAATCCAATCCCTTTATCAAATCCTTCATTGGTTCTGTAATTTTTCTTGAACCTTCCACTTTTCATTACCTCCTCTATATCGTCATGATATAATTCCACGTCATACTGTGCCAGCACTTTGAACTTATTTGCATTTTTATCCGTCACCTTATACAGATAAAAATACTTGTCCGAAAATGCAGGATTGATTTTTCTGCTTATAAAATCTTTACTGTAATTATTTTTCTCTACTTCTGATGCAAGTATAGCATATTCCCTTTTGCTAATGTAAACTTCTTTACTATTTTTTAAGATTGCATCTACATCAATAGAAAATACTGTATCCTGTTCAACTGCGGCTCTATTTACAACTTCCTTTCTACTAACTTTTATGGAATAATGTTCGCCCTCTTCTGCTGTTGCATTTCCCTATTTATAATTTTCCTGCGCCTTTGTCAGCTCATCCAGAAACATATCGCGGATTTCCTGTGCTTCGATTGCTTCTGCTCTCAGTGCTTTCTTTGCTGTGCTGGATAATACATGCTCATTCAGGTATGATGTGATTTTGTCGTAAACTCCCTTGAAGAAGTCAGCAATCGTCTTGAGAATGCTCTTGTGCTCACTCTCTGTCATATTCTCTGACATATATTTAGAAAACGCTTCCACTCCATCTTTGTCCGCAAACAGTCCTGCTACATAATCGAATACATATTCATTGGCAGAATCCTCTCTTTTTCTGTCGCTACGCCTTCCGCATTTTTCACTCTGCCTGCCTAAGTTCTTCCAGGCTCTTTCTCTCTCCGCCCGATTCTCTCGTTATTGCACCGCTCCGTGTATTCAGTTTTCTTTCTGTTGTTAAGGAATCCTCTTAAACTAAGTGTAGAACTTCTGCCAGCTAATGTGCTTGATATACTTCTAGCTGTTCCACTATAAGCACATACACCATGCTTTATGATTTAAAAGTTGATGTAAAAGAAGCGTCTCGGATTATGGGTCATTCTAATGTCAGAATTACGCTTTAGCAATTTCTTTACTCGATACTACTCGATAATTATTTTATCCAGTTTGTACTTGCTTGTACCTATTATCAAAAAGGCTGTAACCCTTGATTTATCAAGGATTACAGCCTTTTTTCCTGTTAAGCTGGCAACGGGAATCGGACCCGTGACCTCCGCACTACCAATGCGACGCTCTACCGACTGAGCCATGCCAGCAATTCTGTCGGAACTAATCCCGACTTGTAATACTATACTATAGAGAGCTATGATTGTCAATACTTTTCTACAGCATAATGTCAGATTTTTCTTTGCTATGCTCAATCTTCATATTTAACTTCCGGAACGGAATTGCAATTACAAGTCCAATCAGAAGTGAGATTATAATATAGATGCCTAAGATGCCAATGCATTTCCAATAAGTCATTCCATACATACCACCGATAGTCTCCCGGAGTGCATCCATTCCATAAGGGAATGGGAAGAAACGGTAAATCCGCTGATAGATTGCCGGCAGTACTTCGATTGGGAAGGAACCGCCTGCTCCTGCTACCTGGATAACCATAATGACTACCGCCAAAGCCTCTCCGACATTTTCAAAGGCTACCGTTAATGCATACATAAATAAGGTAAATACAAAGCTGCAGCATGCGCAGGCAAGCCAGAATAAGAATGGGTCATGGCATTGTATCTTAATATAAAACAAATCTCCCAGTGCAGTAATCAATGCCTGCACCTGTCCAATCAGGAAGAATGTAATATATCTTCCAAAGAATTTCTGGTAAGGTTTTGCATCCGGTATTTTCTCATCCGGAAGTACCTTTACATGAATGATTGCCACCAGAATCAACGCACCTACCCACAATGCCAGTACCGTATAGAACGGTGACATTGCCGAACCATAATTGGAAATCGGATAAATCTCTTTCGTCTCCATATTGACCGGAGAAGATAAGAAATCTCCTAACAAAGTCGGGTCGGTCTCTAAGATTTTCATCAAAGCCTGATACTGGTCACTGATTTCCAGAGCACTGAGACTTGTAATCACACTGTCAAGTCCGGTCTTCATTTCCTGTGCTGCTGCCAGTGAATCACTTAAGCTTTCATTTCCCTTATCGAGGGTTTCACTATAAGCATCCAATACTTCCGATACTTCATCAAAATCTCCATCGACACCATTTAAAATTGCCTGTGTCTGATTCAGTGACCCCTGCATGGACTGAATGGTTGTCTCCAGCTGACCTTTTACCGAATAGTCAAACGTATCTTTTAAAGCTTTTATTTTGGTCTTACAGGAAGTTATTTCGGTAGATATTTCAGTGTTTAAAGTATCCTTTGCAGTATTTAAATCTGTGACATTATTCTGGACACTGTTTAAATCTGCTTCAATTTTATCTAACTGTGCTTCGATTTCTGCAATCTGACCGGAAACACTTTCATCATCCTTCCAGTCTGCCACACTGTTTTCAAATAACTGACGGATCAGCGGCATCATATTAATTGCGCTCTGCAGTCCGCCGGAAGATAAATCACCATAGTTATCCAACTGATCTAAGGCATTCTGTATCAGCGTATTGATGTTGTCAAGGCTGTCGGCTGCTGTATTAAGATTTGCTGAAATAACCTCAGCCAAAGCACTGGCATTAAGGCTGCCGGAATTCAATGCTCCCTGCATGGTATTTACCGTATTCGAACCATCATCTACCATTGTATTCAGATTCGGCAGCATAACTTGTGTCGTATCAATCAGGCTGGATGCCGAATTGGTAATGCTGACAAAAGAATTCAGCAATGCAATATAGCCGTCCAAATCTCCGCTTAAATCATTAAGCTGTGTCAGAAAAAGATTCATCATAGAGCCGGAATCCATTCCATTTTCTACCATGACATCATTTACCTTTAACATGACTTCTGCCAGAGTGCTGACAAAGGTTGCATTAACCTGTTCCTGCACTGCCGTTTTTGCCTTGGATGTAATCTTTGGTGCAATGGCATTTTTCTTCTCATTTTCATAATAAATAATCTGCGGATTCTGTACTTCTCCGTTAAGGAAGCTTATCATTTTCTCGGAGAAATCCTCCGGAATAATCAGTGCCGCATAATATTCACTGCTGTATACACCGTCGGTTGCTTCATCCATGGTATCAGTAAACTGCCAGCCCATAGTCTGATTGGCTTTCAGGGCATCAATGACGCTGTCTCCGATATTTAAAGACAGACCTCCCATGTCAATTCCCTCATCTGCGGAATATACTGCTATCTTAAGATTTGATGTAGATTCCGGTCCATACGGGTCCCAGTTGGACAATATATTAAACCATGCGTACAGTGACGGAATAATAGAAAGACCTATTACAATAACCACTGCTACCACATTTGTGCTGACTCTCTTAAAATCCCGGTAAAAGATTCTAAAAATATTTTTCATGTGCTATCCCTCTGCTACTCCTTTGTGTTATCTGTTAAAATTTCCTGCTCTGCCGTCTGAAGTACGGTACGAATTCGTTCCTCTACCTGGGCAATTCCATCGCCAATCAGTGCATCTCTCTCCTGCTGCTCCCGGTTAGAAATCTCATTTAATTTTTCCTGTAATTTATAGTCCGAATATTCTACAAAAATTAAATATCCTGCCAGAATAAACAGCGATACAATCCACAGAATCAAAAATACAATTTTTGAGCTTTCTGTCCAGAATAACAATGCCAGGAAAATCAGTGGAATAATGATAAGGCACCGCAATCCGATGCGGATACGTTTCTGATTCTTCTTATGTATCTCCTGCTCATAGCCTAAAAGCATGTCATAAAGCTTTTCATAATCTTCTTTCTTTTCCATCCGCTCTTCACCTGCTCTCTTACATCATCTTCGTATCTTTCATTCGTTTTTCCACAAAATGATTGATACCCATAAATGGTACGCGAATCAGCAGTCCGATCAACAATGCCGCTACTGCGAAAATCAACAGCTCTGCCAGATTCTTCTCATAGACTCCGCCATACATGCCGCCAATAGTTTCACGCATGGCATTAATTGCATATGGGAATGGGAAGAAAATATATACCCGCCGATAAAATTCCGGCAATATCTCAATCGGATAAGTTCCACCGGAACCTGCAATCTGGATAACGACCATTACAACCACCAGTGCTTTTCCGATGTCTCCAAAGGAAAGTGTCAGCGCATAGATTAATAGGGTAAAAGTAAAACTCGTCAACGATGACGCAAACCAGAACAGTACCGGATTCTTCACCTGACAATGCAGCAGATAAATATTACCCAGCACAATAATCAATGCCTGTATCTGTCCCATCACAAAGAAAATGAGATATCTTCCAAAGAAAAGCTGATAACGCTTCGGATTCGTCAGATTCTTCTCAGAAGCCTTCACCTTAATCAGGGAAACCAGTACGATACCGCCTACCCAGAGTGCCAATGTCGTATAAAATGGTGCTACCGCAGAACCATAATTTTTAATCTCATAAACCTGCTTTGTCTCCACTTTTACCGGCTGTGCAAAGAATTTACCATAGGATTCCGGATCTCCGCCCAAAAGCTCCATGATAATCTGCATCTGTTCATCTTCCGATGCTTCATTCAGCTTGCTGATTGCTTTTTCTATCTTTGTATCACAGGTCTGCAGCAATGTCTGAATCTGTGTAAAGCTTTCATCTGTAGCATCTACCATATCCAAGGTTCCATCGAAAATGGTTCCCATGTCACCTAATGTATTATTCAGATTATTCAAAAGATTGGTTACATTAACCAGTATCTGGGATGCCGTATCCAGAATTCCGGATACTCCCGGCACCAGATTGTTGGTGTATACATTCTTCATATTTTCAATGGTCTTGCTGCAGGTAGACAAGGCTGTACTCATTCCGCCTGTCACAGAATTTACCGTATCTTCTACTGCATCTGATGCATTGTCCGGCATCAGTGCCTCTAAAAGCTTCTGCATTTCTTCTGCATCCTGCTTTAAACCTTCAATCTGTGACATCACATCATCCATATCCGTTTTCTGCTCATCCGTAAAGCTCTCATCTGTCTTGAGTCCGCTGATTGCTCCATAAAGCGACTGCAACTGGTCATTTAAAGTCTTAATATCATCCGTTGTTGTCTCAATACTTTCAGTTGTCTTCTTGGCAGAGTCTCCCAGCCCGGCATTGGTAATATCCGTTGAAATCTTATTCAAAGAATTCTCAATATCTGTTAAGGTTGTCTCCACATTCTTGGAAAAATCTGAAAGTGTAGTATCCGTACTGTCTAATTGTGACTTTGTTCCATTCAGGGAATTTACAGCTGAATCAATCTTATCTTCCACCTTTGACACACTGGAATTGGCTTCATCAATCCCTGCGCTTAACTCTTCATTTCCGGACAGGAAGCTGTCTATCATGGCATCATAGTCCTTTAAATTCTGGCTGAGCTGCTCTAATTTCTGGCGGAATCCATCCACACCGCCATCTTCACTTATTTTCTCAGAGAGATTATCCATCTGGGCAAACATGGCACTTGCCGCTGTCTCAAGAAATGTCTCATTGATACTGGACTTTAATGTGCTCACTGCAGTATCGGTAATTTTCGTTGCAATGGCATTTTTCTTCTCATTCTCATAATATGTAATGGTCGGATTCTCCAGTCCTTCAGAAAAGATGCTGAACATGCTCTCGGAAAAGCGGTCACCAATAACTACTGCCGCATAATATTTTCCACTTTCTACTCCGCTGATTGCTTCATCCGAGCTGTCTACAAACTGCCAGCCTATGGACTTATTCTCCTTCAACTGCTCAATCACCTGAACACCCATGTTGACGGTTGTGCCATCCTCTAATTTCATTCCTTCATCTTCAGATGCCACTGCAATATAGATATTTCCGGTGTTGGCATAAGGATCCTCGTTGGAATAAATATTAAACCATGCATACAAAGATGGAATAAAACACAATCCGATTGCAATGACCAGTGCGAAAAAATTCCTGCAAAGTCCTCTTACGTCCTTACGAAAAATGTGAATGATATTTTTCATGCTGTTACTTCCCTTTCAACTTCTTCTTTAAACGCTGCAACGCATTATCCACAGCCTTCGGCTCTTTTCCCATAGCTTCTGCAATCTGCTCATAGCGAAAGCCCTGCAGATAATACGACAACACTTCCTGTTCCATTTTGCTTAAAGTTTCATTTACTTTCCGCTTGAAATCTTCCCGGTCTTCCTGACTGATAAATAAATTCTCCGGATTCGCCTCATCTATAGTCTCTAACACATCCGCCAGATTCCTGCCTTCCGAATCCTCACTATCTGCATAAAGTGGTACATACGAATTGAGCGGTGCATGCTTTTTCCGATTGGAAGCCTCCACCGCTGTATACATCTGCCTTGCAATACAAAGGTCTGCGAAATGAAAAAAGCTGCTGTCTTTATCCGGCTGATAATCCCGGACAGCTTTAAACAGACCAATCATTCCCTCCTGAATCAAATCGTCCGTCTCACCACCAATGAGATAAAGTGCTTTTGCTTTTTTCTTAACCAGACTCTTGTATTTGTCCATCAGATAATCTGTAATTTCTTTTTCACCACTACGAAGTGCTGCAATTAATTCCTCATCACTCATATTCTGATAAGATTGCATCTCTCTCTCCTGTTAACTTAATCTCTGTCTTACAATTTCATAAGCTAAAACACCTGTTGCTACCGATGCATTTAAGGAGTCAATATCTCCCTTCATTGGAATCGATGCCACAAAGTCACAGTTTTCTTTTACTAATTTGCTGACACCTTCTCCTTCATTTCCAATAACCAGTCCGATAGAACCTTTTAAATCCAGATCATACATGGTTGTGCCACCCATATCTGCACAGACAAACCACATGCCCTGCTCCTTTAATTCCCGGATGGTATTGGTAAGATTGGTTACCTTTGCTACCGGTGTATAATAAATGGCTCCTGCGGATGCCTTTGCTACGGTAGCGGTCAGTCCCACTGCACGGCGCTTTGGAATAATGACGCCATGGGCACCTGCCAGATTGGCAGTACGGATAATTGCACCCAAATTGTGCGGGTCTTCAATATTATCCAGCAAAATGACAAATGGTGCTTCATTTTTCTTTCTGGCATTTTCTAAAATATCTTCTACGGTTGCATAGGAAAATGCTGCTGCCATGGCAATGACACCCTGATGCTTCTTCGTCTCTGACAACTGCTCTAAACGCTCTTTTGCCACAAACTGTACCAGCGTATCATGTTTTTTTGCTTCTCTTAAAATGGTCTGAATGGGACCGTCTTTACAGCCATCTAATACAAACAGCTTGTCTATGGTTTTTCCGGAACGAAATGCTTCTAAAACTGCATTTCTTCCTTCTATCTTCGTGCTTTCTGCCTGTGTGTTTTCCATCTGCATTTCTTCCATTCTACTTTCCTCCTGCCAGATCATTCTTTCCGGTCTTCACATTATAGTGTCTGATTGCTTCTTTCGCCAGTTCCAAAATCCGCTCAAACTGATCCGTCAGATATAAATAGCCCATCAATGCTTCAAAGCCGGTGGCACGGCGATAATCTGACATAGTTGCGTTTTTTGCCATAGTCGGAGACTTGGCATTTCTGCCTCTGCGGTAAATTTCCGTTTCGTCTTCCGTAAGCATCGGAGTCAGTGTCTCCATCATCGTTGCCTGTGCATGTGCTTTCACCAGATGGCTGGTGGTCTGATGCAGACGGGATGCCTTGGTATTGCCTTTTCCAACTACAATGCTTCTTATGACAAGGTCATAAATGCCATCTCCTATGTAGGCAAGTGCCAAAGGGGAGTAGGTTGCCACATCCACCTTTGGCAGGTCAAAATATTCTTTGATATGGGAATCTATGCCTTTTTCCATTTTACACCCTCTCTGGTATCCTCTAAGACAATTCCTTTTTCCAAAAGTTCATTACGAATTGCGTCTGCTTTGGCAAAATCTTTTTCTTTCTTTGCAGCCTTACGCTCTTCGATTTTTTCTAATACATATGCTTCTAAATCTGCATCGATTTCATCGGCAGGATTTGCTGCTTCTCCCGCTGCTAAATCAAGAGATAATACATAATCAAAATCTTTTACCAGTGCAAGCTTGGTTGCATCGGTCATATCGGCTTTCAATACTTCATATACTACAGTCAGTGCCATGGAAGTATTTAAATCATCCTCTAATGCCTGCAGGAATTTCTCTTTGTATGCATCAAATTTATCCTGCTCTACTTCTGTAGACGCATCCAGTTTTGCAATGGTCTTACGAAGCTTTACATAGGAATTTTCCATATTATCCATTACTTCATAAGAGAATTCCAATGGCTTTCTGTAATGGGACTGCAGACAGAACATACGATATACCAGCGGCAGATAACCTTTTTCTTCCAATAAGGAAACGGTCAGGAAATCTCCCTTGGATTTACTCATTTTTCCTGATTTATCATTCAGATGATGCACATGGAACCAGTAATTACACCATTTATGTCCCAGATATGCTTCACTCTGTGCAATCTCATTGGTATGATGTGGGAAAATATTATCCACACCGCCGCAGTGAATATCCATATATTCACCTAAATGCTTCATGCTGATGCAGGAGCACTCGATATGCCAGCCCGGATAACCAACGCCCCATGGACTATCCCATTTCAGTTCCTGGTTATCGAATTTGGACTTGGTAAACCACAATACAAAATCACTCTTGTTGCGCTTATTTTCATCCTCAGATACGTCATCACGGACACCTACCATCAGCTCTTTTTCGCTCTGGCTGGAGAATACATAATAATCATCTAATTTTGATGTATCAAAATATACATTTTCTCCGGCAATATATGCATAGCCTTTCTCTAAAAGTACCTCTATCATATGAATAAATTCCGGGATACAATTGGTTGCCGGCTCTACCACATCCGGACGTTTGATATTTAATTTGGAGCAATCGGAAAAGAATGCATCGGTATAATACTTTGCAATCTCCATAACGGTCTTGTGCTCACGCTTTGCGCCCTTTAACATTTTATCCTCACCGGTATCTGCATCACTGGAAAGATGCCCTACGTCTGTTATGTTCATGACACGCTTTACATCATAACCTGCATAGCGAAGTGTTTTCTCTAATACATCTTCCATAATATAGCTGCGCAGATTTCCGATATGTGCAAAATGATATACGGTTGGTCCGCAGGTATACATTTTCACTTTGCCATCTTCGTTTGGCACAAAGGTCTCTACTTTTCTTGTAAGGGTATTAAAAATCTTTACGTTGTTCTCCATGTTATCCTCCATCGTTCCTGGAATTACTTATTTAATTCTTTTCTACTTCCTGCTTTAATGCTTTTATCTCTTTTTCCATATCAATGATACGGTTGCATAATTCTGAATTTTCCCGCTGCAATACATTGATGTCTTCCTGTACCGGGTCCGGCAGATTGCACTGATCCATATCGCTGCGTGGAATTTTTACATTGTTACGTTTTACAATTCGTCCCGGAACACCTACTACGGTACAATTTGGCGGCACCTCTTCAATTACCACACTTCCGGCACCGATTTTCGAATTCTCGCCTACCGTAAAGGAACCGATGATTTTTGCTCCTGCACTTACCATTACATTATCCTCTAAGGTCGGATGACGTTTTCCGGTTTCCTTACCGGTTCCGCCCAAAGTTACACCCTGATATAAGGTTACATTATCTCCGATAATTGATGTCTCTCCGATGATAACGCCGGTACCATGGTCGATAAAGAATCCTTTTCCAATTACTGCGCCCGGATGTATCTCAATTCCGGTTTTTCTTGCTGCTTTCTGTGAAATATATCTTGCCCGGAAGAAATGTCCCTTCAGGTAATGCTTATGTGCACGCCTATAACTAAGCATAACACGAAATGACGGATAAAGCAAAACCTCCATTGGAGATTTTAATGCCGGATCACGCTCCTTGATAATCTCAAATTCCTCTTTTAATTCTTTTATAAAACCCATGATTACAGCCTCCTGTTCACTGTATAGATTCTTTCCTTTATGCATGCAAGCCTGCAATTTTTCTCGCGGAGCGATTTTTTACTTTACAGAAAAGCAATTTCCTATAAAGTAAAAAATCGTCTCTATATAAATATAGAGACGAAGTTATTCCGCGGTTCCACTCTAAGTAAAGCATTGCTGCTTTCCCTCAATACACGTAACGTGTGCTATTCGTTCCTGGCTACTTGCTTTCACCGGGACTGCTTCCGGATGCACTTCATATACTTTGGAATCAAGACTGCTTTCAGCCGATGACCGTCTCTCTCTTTTATTCACGCATGTATACTACTCTTTCCGTTCACTGCATTTATCAATTCATTTCTGAATCATTTTTAAATTCTTTTTACGCTACTAGTTTATGCACGAATTGCCATTTTGTCAATAGAAAAGTTATTTTCCGCATCCCGGGCAGCCTGCACAATTTCGTTCACTGCCTCCCACTGCTATGCTGTTTTCATAGATACTTGAGATAGCACAGATTGCCTGGGAGCTGATTCCATCTTCGCTTCCGGTAAAGCCAAGCCCTTCCTCTGTGGTTGCCTTTACATTTACCTGACTGACGTCTATCTTCAATGCCTGTGCAATATTTTCTTCCATCTTCTCAATGTGTGGACGCATCTTTGGCTTCTGGGCAATAATCGTAGCATCGATATTATCAATGACATAATTCTCTTTCTCTAAAAGCTGTCCCACTTCTTCCAATAATTTTATACTGGAAATCCCCTCATATGCCGGGTCTGTATCCGGAAAATGCTTTCCGATATCTCCTAAAGCTGCTGCCCCCAGCAACGCATCCATGATGGCATGTAACAATACATCTGCATCCGAATGTCCCAGCAAGCCAAGACTGTGCGGTATCTCCACTCCGCCTATGATTAATTTTCTTCCTTCTACTAATTTATGAACATCATATCCCATTCCTACTCGCATGTGATTACCTGCTTTCTTTTTTTCTTTTCAACTTTCCGGCTCTCTGCTTTCTCCTATCTCGGTCCAGCTCCGCAGTGCACGCGGGAAGCTGCCATGCACCTTCCCGCTCTCGGGCTTTCGCCCTATCAAAAACAAGGAAAATCCAGTTTTGTCTGCAAGCAGCCAATCTGGATTTTTCTTGTTTTTGGCACTGCTCAATGCTTACGGACATTATACCACACTAGAGGTATTTTCTGATAGCTGTTTATAGATTTCTTTTTTCATATTATTTTCTGTTTTGCATCATACTATAGTTTCAGGAGGTATTTTTATGAATTCTAAAAAACTTTTTATCTGGGGTTTTCTCTTTGTGTCTGTGATTGGATCCCTATTACATTTCGTCTATGAATGGTCCGGTAACAATTCCATCGTACGGCTTTTTGCACCATGGAATGAATCCACCTGGGAGCACATGAAGCTTCTTTTCTTTCCAATGCTGGTTCTTGTGCTTTTTCTTTTTTTCAAACTGCCGGAACAAAGTCCGATTCCAGTAGCACTCTCCATTGGGACGCTGGTTGGGTTGGCATTGATTCCAATTCTCTTCTACACATACACCAGTGTGCTTGGCTTCTCTGTCATGGCGATTGATATTGCAATTTTCTACATCAGTGTTCTGGGTGTCTTTCTTACCGGATGGTTTCTGAAAGATAACCGCGAACTTGCCAACCGCAGGGGACTGCTTCTTACCTGCCTTGTAATTCTTGCAATTCTGTTTTTTATCTTCAGCTACTATCCGCCTGGGATTGGGCTTTTTCAGGAGCCATAAGCTATTTTTAAATATAGAAGCAGGTAGGTAAGGGATTTACAAGAAATTGGGTAAGAAACACTCTGTTTGCAGTGTTTCTTACCCAATTTACTACGATGCAACTCTTCTGGCTTCCCGGAATTGCGACTTTGCTAAGCTAGATTGGGCAAAATAAAGATTGTTTCCAGCTTTTTTGCCCAATCACAACTGTTCTATACAGGAACTAGACCAGAAGCACTCTTCGCCGCCCACGCACTACCAAAATCCACCACTGACAGATTCCACGCACCGACAGAATTCACCACCTGCAGTTCTTTCCAGACCCCCAGGCCTTTTCTTGCTACTCGCAAAAAAAAGAATCCTGCATCTGCAAGATTCTTTTTCAGTAGCGGAAGGGAGATTTGAACTCTCGACACCACGGGTATGAACCGTGTGCTCTAGCCAACTGAGCTATTCCGCCATATTCAATTATTTATTTTGGAATGGGACCTACAGGGCTCGAACCTGTGACCCTCTGCTTGTAAGGCAGATGCTCTCCCAGCTGAGCTAAGATCCCATATTCCTGCGGGTTACTCATCTGCAACCCGCTTTGCTAGTATACTATATAGGAATAGTGAAGTCAAGCACTTTTTCAAAAATATTTTTGAAATATTTAAAATTTTTGAAAATATTTCAAGATTCAAAATTACTCCAATAATTCTGTCAAGCTGTCGGATACCTGCCTTATGAAATACCTTTGCAAATCATACATCTCTCCTTCTCCCTACTCCTTCGCAATAAACAAGACGCCCAGTGTTCCCGGTCCACAGTGGCTGGATACTACACCACCCGCTCTGGTCTCTAAAATTTCATGAAAGACATGCAGGTCATTGAGATAAGCCCGTACCTTATCTACGATTTCCGGGGCACTGCCGGAATGAGTGATAAATACGCGTTCCGGGCGGGCATTCTTAAGTGCTTCTTCCATATCCTTTACATAAGAAAATACAACCTTTTCCATATTACCACGATATTTCTTTCCCGGTCCCATCTTACCATCCTCAACACCAATCCGCGGATGAAGCTTTAATGCACCTCCGGCTAAGGCAGCCAGTCCACTGCATCTGCCACCACGATAAAGATAGGTTAAGGTTTCTACCACAAAGCTTGCCCGAACCAGAGGCTTTAATTCTTCGATACGGGCGGTAATCTCTGCCGCGCTCTTTCCCTGCTGTGCCATTTCGGCTGCTTCTATGACAAGAAGTCCGATACCGGTAGAAAGGTTTGCAGAATCAATTACTGTAACCAGATTTTCTGCCTCCAGTTCTTCCGCTGCAAGACGCATCACATTCATGGAAGAAGACATCCCGGATGCAATGGCAAAACAGATAACCTCCTGACCTTTTTCTACATAAGGCTTTAACAATTCTACTGCCTGCTCTGCGGATGGTGCTGAAGTCTTTGGAGTGGTCTTGTGTTCATCCGACCAGTCAAAAATCTCCTGCGGAGTAATATTTACTCCATCCAGATATTCTTCGTCACCTAATAAAATGTGAAGCGGAAGAATGGTAATATCATAACGTTTTACCAGTTCTTCAGATAAATCACAGGTACTATCTGAAATTATCTTTACCATATCAAAAACCTCCCAAAATAAAAATTTACATTTCTTCCAGCAGACGTTCTACCAGTTTTACACAATCAGCTGCATCCGGGGAATAGCCATCTGCACCGATTTCATCTGCAAAGCTCTGTGTAATTGCTGCGCCGCCTACGATAATCTTGCTGTTGCAGCCGCGCTCTTTTGCCAGTTCTACCACATCCTTCATACGCATCATGGTAGTGGTCATCAGGGCAGAAAGTCCGATAATCTGGGCATTTTCTTTTAACGCTGTATCCACAATAATATCTGCCGCTACATCTTTGCCCAAATCTAAAACACGATAACCATAGTTACGGAGCATCAGTGCTACCAGATTCTTACCGATATCGTGTATGTCACCTTCTACGGTTGCAATAATAATGGTTGCCTTTGGCTCTGCGTCCTTATCTTTGGAAAGCATTGGCTCCAAGTATTCAATGGCATGCTGCATGGTCTGCGCACTGGAAATCAGCTGCGGCAGGAAATAAATCTGCTTGTCAAAAAGGACACCTACTTCATTAATGGCAGGAATCAACTGTCCATTAATAATCGCTCCCGGTTCTTCTCCTGCTGCCAAAGCTTTATCTACTTCTTTTAAAATATTGCCCTTATTTCCCTTTAATACACAGTCAAATACCGGATTTGCCGGCTCTAAAGTGCCTGCCGAAGCTGCGTTATCGGTTGCCGGAGCTTCCTTCTGTGCCCGCTGGTTCATCCGATTGATATAGCGGATATCGGAACCTTCTTTATGTAAAAGCATATCCGAAGCCACTGCCGCATTCATTAATAAATCCTGGGATGGATTTGCAATTGCCATCGTAAGTCCTTTTGCAATTGCCATGGTAAGAAATGCACTGTTTACATAAATACGTTCCGGCAGACCGAAGGAAATATTGGAAAGTCCACAGGCTGTGGCAAGGCCCAATTCATCCTTACAATACTGGATGGTATCGAAACATTCCAATGCTGCCAGCGGATTGGCACCTACCGTTGCTACCAGTCCGTCCACGATAATATCTTCTTTATGAAGACCGATTTTTAAGGCGGCATCTAAAATGGTACGGACAATCTGCCGCTTCTCTTCTGCGTCTTTTGGAAGTCCCTCGTCAGAAAGCGGAAGCAAAATAAACATTGCTCCATATTTCTTTGCAATCGGAAGCAATTTTTCGAATTTCTCTTTTTCTAAGGAAATAGAGTTAATCAAAGCTCGTCCCGGATAAATACGAAGTGCTGCTTCAATAATATCCACATGGGATGAATCGATACAAAGCGGACAATCCACTGTATAAGTAACCTCATGAATGGTATTTAACATCATCTGTTTCTCATCAATTCCATTCATACCCATATTGACATCCAGAATGGCTGCACCATTTTCCTCCTGCGCCCGTGCCATATCACGAACCATATTAAGGCTGCCTTCCCGAAGCTCTGCCTGCAATTTCTTCTTTCCGGTCGGATTAATCCGCTCACCAATTACCATAAATGGTCCGTCCAAATCAATTTCTACCGTCTTACGCTCGGAAGTAAGCACTCTTCGTCTTGGTGCTTCCACATGATGGATTCCCATTGGTTTTACTTTATCTGCCAATGCTTTGATATGTGCCGGGGTCGTTCCACAGCATCCACCAATAATCGAAACGCCTTCTTCGATTAATTTTGCACCAACTTCTGCGAATTCTTCCGGTGTGGTCTTGTATACCGTTACACCATCCTCTAATTCCGGTAATCCGGCATTTGGCTTTGCCAAAACAGGAACATAGGCATATTCTACAGTCTGGCGAATCGGCTCTAACATTTCCTCTGGTCCTGTGGAGCAGTTCATTCCCACTGCATCAGCACCCAGGCTCTGCAACGTAACTACCGCAGTTACCGGATCTGTTCCATACAAGCTTCTGCCATCCTCGTTATAAGTCATACTTGCCATAATCGGCAAATCACAGGTTTCACGGATTGCCAGCACAGCGGCTCTTGTTTCCTGCAGACTCATCATGGTCTCAATGATAAATAAGTCTACTCCCGCATCTGCCACAACTTTGACCTGTTCTTTATAAATATCTACCAGTTCTTCAAACTGCAATTCACCCATCGGATAAAGCTGCTGACCGGTCATGGTAATATCACCGGCTACCAGCGCTTTTCCGCCTGCTGCCTCTTTGGAAATGGCAACTAATTGCTGGTTCATCTCTACCAGCTTATCTGCCAGTCCATATTCTTCTAATTTAATGCGGTTTGCAGTAAAGGTCGGTGCCAAAAGAATCTGTGTTCCAGCCTCCACATAAGCCCGCTGCAAATCTATCATGGTCTGTGGATGCTCTAAAATCCACTGCTCCGGGCAGACTCCTACCGGCATTCCTGCATTCTGAAGATTGCTTCCGGTTGCACCATCTAAGATAACCGGTCCATTTTTTACTAATTCCTTAAATTCCTCTCTTGTCATCTGCGTTCTTCCTCCTGTCGGATTGCCTCAATAATTCTCGCAATTAAGCCCGTCCGGTTAAATGGTGTCATAAAATAAAATCCGTCTGCAATATCATATAATTTTGCTGCGATTTCAACAGATAATTCAATTGCCACTTCTTCTGCCTCTTCTCTTGTCATATCTTCCCGATACCGGTTTACAATTTCATCGGAAACATGGATGCCCGGCATCTCATTTTTCACAAACATTGCATTCTTATAGCTTACCAGTGGCATAATACCGCACATGATTTTGGTGTCAATGTGTTCCTTGATATAAGTCAGTCTTTCCACATCTTTCTCGGTATATACCGGCTGTGACAGGAAATAACCGCATCCTGCTTCCGCTTTACGCTTCATCCGTTCAATAATCGCATCCGGATTGGCGCCATGATAATTCAATGCACCACCATAATAAACCGGCTCCTGTGCAAAAACTTCTAAATTCATTTCCTTAACATACTGCATCAGTTTGATGGAATTGAAATCAAAAACAGAAGTCACTCTTTCGCGGTCTGCCCTTGAAACCGGGTCTCCGGTCACAATCAGGAAATGGCGGACATCATTCATATGCATGCCTAAAAGACCTGCACGCAACGCAATCACATTGCGGTCACGGCAGCTGATATGTGGCATTACTGCCACACCGGTCTTCTGCTGGATTTTCACTGCCAGCTGTCCGGCATCCATTCTCGCCCGTGCCATTGGGGAATCGGAAAGGGTAATCAGATCCACATTACATTTTCTTAAATCTTCTGCTCCTTTCATAACCTTGGATGCATCCTCGGAAAATGGCGGATCCAATTCTACAATATAAGCCTTCTCGCCACGGGAAAGCTTCTCTTCAAAAATAGACGGAGTTCTTGTAACCTCCTGCGTTACTACATTTTCAATTTTCTTTGCTGCCTTCGGCACATCCTGTAACTCGCCAGAAAGCAAAGCAATATATTCCGGTGTTGTTCCACAGCAGCCACCTAAAATATCTGTGCCAAGGGCTGCAATATCCTTCATTTTTTCTGCATAATAAGATGCATTATTGGAATAAATTGTCTTTCCTCGCAAAGTATATGGGTACCCTGCATTTGGAAGTGCTGATACGAATTTGTCACTGGAGAACTTCAGGTTCTTCATAAACTGATACATGTGGGTACTGTCCAGTTCACAGTTAAATCCATAGGCATCCACATTTTCCATCTCGGAAGCTTCTACTGCCACACGCTGCATGGAAAGACCGGAGCGGGTGTATCCACTTTTGTCAAACGCAAACTGCACCAGAATAAATGCGTCTGATTTTTCTTTGATATATGCCGTCACCGGCTCAATATAGGTAAAGTCACTCTGTGTCTCAAATACAAAACAGTCTGCGCCACAGGAAAGGAAGGTGTCACAAATTTCTTTGTACTCCTGTAACACATTGTCATAGTCCTGATGGTCAAGATCATAAATCGGTCCTAAATCTGCTCCGATAAATACCGGAATCTCTTTTCCATTTTCTGCCTGAAATGCGGTTACTGCTTCCTTTGCAATCTCATAGCCCGCCCGGACTGTCTCTTTTACTTCCTGCATATCTGCAAGAAACATGGTATTTGCTGCAAATGTATTGGTGCGGATCAGCCTTGCTCCCGCACGCAGATATTCTAGATGAATCTCCTTAATCTGCTCCGGATTCTTAAGATTCTCCTTTTCTGCAATCACGGTATCTTCGCTGTATTTTTCCTCATAATAAGTGCCCATGGCACCATCGGTTATCAGTCTTTGTTCTTTGATATATTCCTTTATATTCATAGTATACTCCAGTTTATCTTACATTTGAATTCCTACTAATTATATATGTAAGCTCCTTTTCCTGCAACTTAAAAATATAAATTTAATCCGGTGAGTTGCTTTTTTCATTTTCTGTGCTACACTGTTATTCATTGACAATGATATTTTCAAATACAAAGGAGTACACTTGATGAATTCAGTAAAGCTAATTGCCTTAGACATCGATGGCACCCTCTATAATAAAGACGGTGTCATTACCTCTTATAATAAAGAAATGATTCGAAAAGCCGTAGAAAACGGGATTACCGTTATTATCTCCACCGGCCGGCCTTATATCGGTCTTCCTGTGGATGAAATGAAGGAGCTTGGCATCCAATATGCCATTACTGCCAACGGTTCTGCGGTATACCGCGTCCCGGAAAAGGAACTGCTCTTAGATGAAAGCATGGATACCGATTTAAGTGTCCGGCTGTTACGCAAGCTCTATACGCAGTCTCTTCATATCGATGCCTTTATCAATGGTGACGGCTATACCCAGTTTTCCACCAGCGAGCTTACCAACCTATTAGATATTCCGGATTCCTTAAAAAAATATATCCAGACCACCCGGAAGACGATTACTGACTTAGCTGCTTATATCGAAGAACATAAACTTTGTGTTTCAAAACTGACTTTAAACTTTGCACCGGATGCAGATGGAAGCTATACCACAAGAGAAAAAACAAAAGAAATCTTAGACACCTTCCCGGAAGTCACTTATGTGTCCGGCGGTTTTCATAACTTAGAAGTTACCAGATGCGGCATTGCCAAATCCAAAGGACTTAAATTCCTCTGTGATTACCTCCACATTTCCATGGAAGATACCATGGCGGTAGGTGACAGCGAAAATGATCTCGATATCGTCAAAGCTGCCGGCATTGGCGTTGCCATGGGAAATGCGCAACAGCTCTTAAAAGATTCGGCTGATTTCATTTCCCTTTCTAATGAAGAAGATGGTGTTGCATACGCAATCGAGCGGTTCTGCTTTTAACAGAACCGCTCGTTGTATACGCTAGAACTTTGTACATACTTTATATTTATGTCGTAAAGTATTCATCGTATAGTCGTTATAATCTATTTTCTTATCCTTCTGAAGTCTTCCTAATACAATACCTGGATCACGATTTATTTTATTTGCAAATTTCTTAATAGCCTGTAAATCAAATTCACCCTGTCTTATAAATTCCTGATAATACCCTTTCGGAATCAGACTATCTTCTGCGAAACGATTCGCCGCTTCCTCCTGCTCACCACAATTTTTAATGTTTCATGTACTTACCATCTTCTACTAAAAAAAGACCTTGCAGAAAGGATTTCTCCTATCTACAAGGTCTTGCTCTTCTTTATTCCTATTTTTTATTTGAAGTATGCTACTCCACTTTCGAACAGCTTCATATCCTGCTCGCCGTAAATGTTGACTGCAACAGACTCTCCACGACGCTCTGCATGTGCCATCTTACCAAGGACACGTCCGTCCGGACTGGTGATACCTTCGATTGCCATGTAAGAACCGTTTACGTTCCACTCTTCATCCATGGTTGGAACACCGGCTTCGTTTACATACTGGGTTGCCACCTGACCATTCTCAAAGAGCTTGTCTAACCACTCCTTCGGAGCAACGAAACGTCCTTCTCCATGAGATGCCGGGTTACAGTATACGCCGCCAAGCTCAGCCTGTGCTAACCATGGGGACTTGTTGGTCACTACCTTGGTATATACCATCTTGGAAATATGACGTCCGATGGTATTGTAGGTCAGAGTCGGTGAATCCGGTCTCTGGTGTGTAATCTTGCCGTAAGGAACCAGACCTAATTTAATCAGTGCCTGGAATCCGTTACAGATACCAAGTGCAAGACCGTCACGCTCATTTAAAAGCTTGTTTACAGCTTCTTTCATCTTCTCATTACGGAATGCTGTTGCAAAGAATTTTGCTGAGCCTTCCGGTTCATCTCCTGCGGAGAATCCACCAGGGAACATGATAATCTGTGCTTCATCAATTGCTTTTACAAATACATCAACAGAATCACGGATGTCTTCTGCATTTAAGTTCTTAAATACCTTTACGGTTACATCTGCACCTGCATTTTCAAATGCTTTCGCACTGTCGTACTCGCAGTTGGTTCCCGGGAATACCGGAATAAATACATGTGGGCGGGCAACTTTGTGCTTGCAGACATAAATGTCTTTTGTATCGTAAAGTCCGCTCTTCACTTCTTCTGTTCCGGTGGTTGCTCTGGTTGGGAATACTTTCTCTAAAGTCTGTCCCCATGCTTCGATTGCTTCATCCATGGAAATGCTCATATCACCATAGATAAAGTTCTTGCTGTCATTTACTGCACCCACAACAGCTCCGTTCGCTGCAAGGCCTGCTGCTGCAAGGATTTCCTGTGCTTTTACAACTTTATTTTCCGGAACTTCTGCTACGATATTTCCAAAGCCCGATGCAAATAATGTTTCTTTTGTTACATCTACATTTACAGTAACGCCAAGTTTATTACCAAATGCCATCTTGCTGACTGCTGCTGCAAGACCTTTTCCGTCTAATGCATAAGCTGCTACGATAACGCCTGTCTCAGTCATCTCATGAATTGCATCATAAAGCTTCATAACCTGTGCGTAATCCGGCATATCATAAGCATCTTTTTCGATGGTAAATAACATCAGCTTATCATTTTCTTTCTTAAGCTCCGGTGTGATAACATCTTTTTCTTTTGCTACATCAACTGCAAAGGATACCAGTGTTGGCGGTACATCAATTTCATTGAAGGAACCGGACATGGAGTCCTTTCCACCGATGGATGGAAGTCCGAAACCAATCTGCGCATTATAAGCACCAAGCAGTGCTGCAAATGGCTGGCTCCAACGACTTGGCTCCTCCGACATTCTGCGGAAGTATTCCTGGAATGTGAAACGAATCTTGTGGAAATCACCACCGGCTGTTACGATACGGGAAACAGACTCTAATACTGCATAAGCTGCTCCATGGTATGGGCTCCATGAAGATAAATATGGATCAAATCCGTAACTCATCATGGTTACTGTATCGCATTTTCCATTCATAACCGGAAGTTTTGCAACCATACTCTGTGTCTCGGTCAACTGATATTTTCCACCATATGGCATGTATACACTGCCTGCTCCGATAGAACCATCAAACATTTCTACGAGACCCTTCTGGGAACATACGTTAAGGTCTTTTAATTCATTTAACCATGCAGCTTTCATATCGCCTGCTGCAACTGCTTCTTCTACAGCCTTTGTGCCGATTTTATTTAAATAATTCTCTTCTTTTACCGGAAGCTCTACCTTTACATCAGTCTCCTGATGTGCTCCGTTGGTGTCTAAGAATGCTCTGGAAAGATTTACAATTTCTTTTCCTCTCCAGGATAATACTAATCTTGGCTCTTCGGTTACAACGGCAACTTTCACAGCCTCTAAGTTTTCTTCTTTTGCATAATCTAAGAACTGCTGTGCATCTTCCGGTGCAACAACAACTGCCATACGCTCCTGAGACTCGGAAATAGCAAGTTCTGTTCCGTCCAGTCCAGCATATTTCTTAGGTACTTTATCCAAATCAACCTGTAATCCGTCTGCAAGCTCTCCGATTGCTACGGACACTCCACCGGCACCAAAGTCATTACATTTCTTAATAATGTGGGCAACTTCTTCTCTGCGGAAAAGTCTCTGAATCTTACGTTCGGTAGGTGGGTTACCTTTCTGAACCTCTGCTCCACAGGTATCAATGGATTCTGTATTGTGTGCTTTAGAGGAACCGGTTGCTCCACCGCAGCCATCACGTCCGGTACGTCCGCCTAAGAGGATAATAATATCTCCCGGATCAGAAGTCAGTCTCTGAACGGCACGACGAGGTGCTGCTCCCATAACGGCTCCGATTTCCATTCTCTTAGCAACATAATCCGGATGATATACTTCTTTGACATATCCAGTAGCAAGTCCAATCTGGTTACCATAGGAACTGTATCCCTGTGCTGCGCCGCGAACCAGTTTCTTCTGAGGAAGCTTTCCTTCCATGGTATCTTTTACAGATACGGTAGGGTCAGCAGCTCCGGTTACACGCATTGCCTGATATACATAGGTACGTCCTGACAACGGGTCACGGATTGCTCCACCAAGACAGGTTGCAGCTCCACCAAACGGCTCGATTTCGGTTGGGTGGTTGTGGGTCTCATTTTTAAAGTTTACAAGCCATTCTTCTGTCTTGCCATCTACTTCAACAGGCACTACGATAGAGCAGGCATTAATCTCATCGGACTCTTCCTGATCCTGTAATTTTCCTTCTTTTTTCAGACGCTTCATTGCCATTAATGCAATGTCCATTAAGCAGACAAATTTGTCATCTCTACCCTCATACATTTTCTTATGTGTATCAAGATAATCCTCATATGTCTTTTCCATTGGCTCTTTGTAAAAACCATCTTCAAATGCAACATTTTTCAGTTCGGTAGAAAATGTGGTATGACGGCAATGGTCTGACCAGTAGGTATCCAGCACACGAATCTCGGTCATGGATGGGTCTCTATCTTCTTCTCCATGGAAATAGTTCTGAATATGTAAGAAATCCTTGAATGTCATAGCCAGTCCAAGGGAATCATAGAGTGCTTTTAATTCCTGCTCCGGCATATCCTTAAATCCAGTCATAATCTTAACATCTGCAGGCTCCGGGAACTCTGTTACCAAAGTCTCAGGCTTCTCCATGCCGGTCTCTCTGGAATCTACCGGGTTGATGCAGTGATGCTTGATTGCCTCTAACTGCTCAGCGTTGATATCTCCGTAAATAACATACGTTGTTGCGGTACGGATAACCGGCTCTTCATCCTCTTTTAAAAGCTTCACACACTGCTCTGCAGAATCTGCTCTCTGGTCGAACTGTCCCGGAAGGAATTCAACGGAAAATACTTTTCCATCCCCCATTTCAAAATTCTCTTCATAGACATCATCTACCGGCGGCTCTGAAAATACAGTCTGAACTGCTCTTTTATATACATCATCGGAAATGTTTTCAATATCATAACGAATCAGGACACGTACCTTATCTACTGCGCTGATTCCAAGATAACTCTTAATCTCTGCATGTAACTCTTTGGCGCGTACTGCGTAAGCGTCTTTTTTCTCTACATACACTCTTCTTACCTTACTCATCTTCTACCTCCTGAATGTTTACTTTCTTATGCTCATTATAGCACGGCATTATGAATAAGAACAATTAATATATTTAATTTTATTTATAAGAGTTACTAATGTTGACACAGTTATAAGCGTCACTTATAATAAAGGAAAATATGTAAGATATGCATTCTGATATGATAAAGGAGCCATTATGGATATTAATTACGAATTATATAAAGTATTCTACCACGTTGCTACTTCCTTAAGCTTCTCGGAAGCCAGCAAGCAGCTTTACATTTCCCAGTCTGCAGTAAGCCAGTCCATCAAGACCTTAGAAAAGAAATTAGAGCAGCCGCTTTTTATCCGGAGCACCAAGAAAGTCCAGCTTACTCCGGCAGGACAGGTTCTGTTAAAACACATTGAACCTGCCATGAATCTCATCGCCCGCGGGGAAAACCAGCTCTTAGAGTCCAATACTCTTGGATTGGGTCAGCTTCATATTGCTGCCAGCGATACTATCTGCCGCTATTTTTTAGTACCTTATTTAAAAGAATTTCATAAAAAATTTTCCAGCGTTCCCATCAAGGTTACCAATGCAACCTCTCTTGGCTGCGTTGACCTCTTAGAGCAGGGAAAAGTCGATATTGCCGTTACCAACTGCCCGAATGTACGATTAAATCAATCCTACATCCGCAAAATGGTACTGGATTTTACGGATGTATTTATTGCGAATCCATCCTACTTTAATTTAAAACAACAGGAATTAAGTTTCCGGGATTTAACAAAATATCCTCTGCTGATGCTCGATAACAAGAGTACCACCAGCGAATTCATGCACAATCTCTTCCTCTCCCATCAGTTGGAGCTGATTCCGGAAATTGAACTGAGCAGTAATGACCTTCTGATTGACCTTGCCCGCATCGGTCTTGGCATTGCCTGCATTCCGGACTACTGTTTAAAACATGAATCCAAAGATTTGTTTATCTTAAAAACCTTAGAACCTCTTCCGCGAAGACAGCTTGCCGTCTCCGTCAATCCGAATCTTCCGATTCTTACTTCTACGGAAGAATTCTTAAACCTGCTGCCGACATTATAAATGCATTTCCTCCCAGAAGGTTGTCAGCTTTTCTTCCAGATTGGAAAGTTGGCACACACTCCGCTGTTCCCACTCTCTTGGGAACAGCCGCTGATAATCATTCTGCAGAAAGCGTTCATCCAAAAGCTCGATAATTCCCACGTCTTCTGCAGTCCGGATAACACGTCCCGCTGCCTGAAGTACCTTATTCATTCCCGGATACCGATAGGCATAGTCGAATCCCATGCCCTCTTTCTTATCATAATACTCTTTTAAAATTTCCCGCTCATTGCTAATCTGCGGCAGACCGGTTCCTACGATAATTGCGCCAATCAACTGCTCCCTCTTTAAGTCAATTCCTTCTCCAAAGATGCCGCCCATAACACAAAATGCCACCAGGGACTCTTCTTTTTCCTCCTGAAATGCTTCTAAGAAAGCTTCTCTTTCCTCTTCCCGCATGCCGGATTCCTGACAGATGCAGGTAATTGTTTCATCCATCCGCAGTTCAAATGCCTCATGCACTTTTTTCAGGAAAAGATAGGATGGGAAAAACACCATATAATTGCCCTTTTTCTTCTTTATTGTACGATAAATATAATCTGCAATCCTTCCGTATTCTTCCGGTGTTCTTCTGGTATATTTACTGCTGACATCATTTCCGATTAACAAAAGTCTCTTATCCTGAGAAAATGTTGTCCTGGCATAAACCGCATAATTATCCGTTTTATTCGTCAAAAGCTCCTTATAATACTGAACCGGCAGCAGCGTTGCCGAGAAGAAAATCGTAGCATTTCCCTTATCCAGACACTCCTGCAGATTAAAGGACGGATCCACGCAAAAAAGCTTTATGACAAATCTGCCCTCTTCATCATGCTGCCCGTAAATTACATAATGCTCATCCACACGCTCATAGATATTCAAGAAATTGCGCAATTCAAAATAGAAATCAAGAACCACATCCCGCCCCGGGAACTCCGGATTCTTCTGCATATATTCTTCGATTTTTGCTGCAAGACGCATACAGGAGAAAATGAGATTCGGAATGCTTTCGTAAATCTGATAGGTTTCGCATTCTCTCTTATATTCTAACATCAGCTTATTGCATTTGCTCAGTTCCTTCTCAATGGCAGAGCTTCTTGGCTTCATAATTTTCCGCGCCGCAAGAATATCCTCTTTGACAAGGGCGGCACTATACATCTCCCGTCCACGTTCCACAAGATTGTGTGCCTCATCCACCAGAAAGATATAATCACCCTTGATGCCATCTGCGAAAAAACGCTTTAGATACACATTCGGGTCAAAGACATAATTATAATCACAGATAATATTATCCGCCCAGGTTGCCGTGTCCAGACACATTTCAAACGGGCAGACCTGATATTCTTTTGCATGTGCCTGCAAAACTTCTCTTGTCATATTATTTTCTTTCTGTAATAAATCGTAAACCGCATCATTTACCCGGTCAAAATGCCCCTTTGCATAAGGGCAGCTTACGGGATTACAGTCCACTTCCTCACAAGGGCATAATTTTTCTTTCGCTGTAATCTGCACACTTTTTGCCCGATAACCCTTTTCACATAAAATGCCAAGGGTCTCTTTTGCCACATTTGCGGTAACAGTCTTGGCAGTTAAGTAAAAAATCTTATCACCTAATCCTTCTCCCACCGCTTTGATTGCCGGATATAATGTAGAAATGGTCTTGCCTACTCCGGTGGGTGCCTGAATAAACAGATTCTTTTTTCTGGCTATCGTACGGTAAACCCCGGCAGCCAACTCCTTCTGTCCCTCCCGGTACGGAAACGGAAATGCCAGTTCCTTAATGGATGCCTGCCGTTTCTTCCGCCACTCATACTGAAAATCCGCCCATTTCTTATATTTTAAAATCAAATCTGAAAACCATTCCTGCAGCTGCTGCATACTATATTCATAAGAAAAATATTTTAAATCTCCGGTATCGAGATTTCCATATGTCATCTGAACATTGATTTTCTGTAAATCATTCTGGATTCCATATATGTACGCATAGCACTTTGCCTGTGCCAGATGTACCTTTACGGGTTTTTCCAATAAGTCAAGGCTTAAATATACGCCTTTTATCTCATCAATGGTAACTGTTTCTTCTATTATAATGCCGTCTGCCCGTCCCCAGATTCCAAGCTCATAATTTTCTTCCTCAATGATAATATTTAAAGGAACCTCGGCATGGTAAGTGCTTCCCATCTTCTTTTGAATCTTCCGATGGAGTCTGCTGCCCGCCTGCATGGCTTCCATCGTATCAAGACTGGCTCTGCGGTTATCAATGTCTCCGGAACGCAAGATAAACTCCACCAGATTTCGTACCGATATTCTTATCTGCTCACGTTCCATTCCGCTGTCACCCCTTTTCATCCCATCTTATACTTATTTCTATTTATGCTATTCACTATTTTTTCTATTTATCAATTTTTGAAAAATCTCATTTTTCTAGCAGACTTTAAAGGAATTGAAACGTACTCTCATTTCATAATAACAAAAAAATACCAGATAGAAAAGACAATATCCAAATTGTCCGCTACCCGGTATTTCTTCTTACCTTATGAACCTGTATTTTCTGGCTGCCAGAAAACCTGTGCCATCATTTAAGCAGTTGCATACTTGCTTAATACATTCTCAAAGTTCATATCATGTCCGCCATACTTAACAGTAAGCTCTCGATTCAGATCTAGACTTAATACTCCAAGAAAAGACTTTGCGTCAATTATTACTCTATTGTATGAAATATCAATGTCAAAATCACATTTTCCTGCCTCACGTACAAAGTCTCTAACCTCTTCTGTGCCAGCTAATTTGATTTTCTTTTCATTCATTTTTTTCACCATCCTCAAAAAAATAAACTGATTTACTTTTGATTCTTGAGCATTATGACACCATTTCTTTTTTTTGTCAATTTTCGCTTACCATCTTAGTATATGAATTTTATGAGCATTTTACACAATAAATTTTTCTGTTTTTCTCCATTTTGGTCTTACCAAAATTAGTTTGCCTGTCACATTTTGTCGTTTTTTATGGTACTTTAGTCACATTTACAAGTTTTTTTTTACTCAGTCAATATTTTTTATCGTTTTTCACAAATTTTTGTGTCAAAAAATAAGGTAATAAGCCTCGCATTCCTTCAAAAGTCTTCAAAAAAGCTCCAAATTCCATCATTATTCCTAAACTTCTTTCCACACATAACATTTACATAATACTTACTATTGCACTTTTTTCCGTACATTCAGCGGTTTTCCATATAAGTGGACATTTTGTGTATTATAACGTGATTGTATCACTCATTATATTACGTCTTTCGAAGATATCCAGATCTGCTTTTTCTTGAAATATACTATCTCTATAATAATAAGAAGAACGGACACTCCGATTACTGCCAGATAACCATATTTCCATTGAAATTCCGGCATTCCCGGAAAATTCATTCCATACCAGCCTGTAATTAGTGTCAATGGCAAAAAGAGAGTTGTTACAATGGTCAGAATACTCATAATCCGGTTCTGGTGAATATCAATCTGCGTCTGATACATTTCACGGATTTGCTGTAAATACTCGCGGATTGTCTCTACGTAATTATGCAGCCGTTCCACACGATTCATATAGCGTTCCCAGCCCTGTTCCTCTTCTACTAAAGACTCCCGGTTCATATACATCTGCATGAAATCTCCCATATTCATCAACTGTTCATAATATGCCCGGCTCTCTGAAAGCTGCTTCCGATAACGCATAATTACTTCATTAAAATGCTCCGGTATCCTCTTAATTACAACATCCTCTACCTTCTCCAAATTTTCCTCTATCTTTTGCAGATAAAGAATATCATTGTCAATTAATGCATTACAAATAAAGAGCAACACCATATGAAGTGTGCAGCCATCAAACATATCATTTTTGACCTTTGCCAATATTTCCTGTAATTCCTCATCTTCTTCTATTAAAAATAGTTTATTTTCAAAGAGATAAAAGCCAAAGGAAAACTCTTTTTCCTTTTTACTTCCCTGTTTTGGTACATGTATAATCCCCTGTACACATTCATGAAATGCCTCTACTTTGCTATAGCGGATAAAACGCATGCTGCTAATCAGATTCTTTCGATGCGGATAATTTCCTTCTAATTGCTGAAATTCTTCCATATTTAATAGTATTATCTGCGGTTCTGATTCCTTTTCTATATTTTTCCCATTATCCCTTGCTAAAGAAAGTTCTCCTGATGCCGCATGCAACCAATACCTGTTCATTTCTCTTACAGCTCCCTTCCTCACAATCCTGTTTTCATTCATCACATATTTTCTTCTATGTCAGCAGACTACCCTTTATAAAACTTCTCTTTCATTACTTTCTCTTAGATTTTAACACTCTTTGTCTATTTTATACCACTTTTCTTTTTTATACAAAATTTACTGCTAATAGCTGTTTGTGAATTCATGCTAAGTCTGCCAGTAGCTTCTTACGAATACCTGGCACAACTACGAGAAACACGCTTTGCGAGTTTCTCGCTACTCGCATAACAAAGAATGTGCCTTGGCACATTCTCACGCCTGCGGCGGTCGCTTGCGACATCTACCTTATACGCCGCAGTGTGCATCCTCGCAGGGCGTTTTTTACTTTACAGGAAAGCAATTTCCTGTAAAGTAAAAAAAAGAAAGTATAAAATATACTTTCTATTTAAGAACAGGGGTGGAAGGAATCGAACCCTCCTCTGGAGTTTTGGAGACTCTTATTCTACCGATGAACTACACCCCTATATGCTAAAATGACGTACAAGTACGTCACAATAGGTTTGTTTTGTAACATACCTTCAAAACTTCATACAGGAATCCGAAAACTTTATTTCTAAGATGGTCATCTCAAATGCTTCGCATTTTCGATGTCATTTGCAGGCAAATGTTCGTCCGGCTTAAGAGCTGTTTCCGCAGATAAATCTGCTCCACATCTCTTCATCCGTCCTACCATCTTACTGCTTTTTGGTCAAGCCCTCGACCGATTAGTAACAGTCAGCTCCACACGTTACCGTGCTTCCACCTCTGCCCTATCTACCTTGTAGTCTTCAAGGGATCTTACTCACTTATGTGAGGGATATCTCATCTTGAGGGGGGCTTCACGCTTAGATGCCTTCA
>OGXE01000127.1_pt1 | contig 60554 bp, 58 predicted proteins | sample 1576181 | NCBI WGS metagenome assembly OGXE01 (sample SAMEA3541478, study PRJEB24748) | human gut metagenome | biome: human gut; feature: human-associated habitat; material: faeces | place: China | collected 2012 | reverse complement strand
ATTCCATTAAGATGAAAAAAGAGGTTGGGATCAACATCCTAACCTCTTATTTTGTGCGTTCACAATAAAAGAAACGGAGATCAAAAAAACCACTCCCGAAAGGGAAGTGGTTCTGTGTTGGTTCTTATTTGAGACCGTATTTTTTGTTGAAACGATCCACACGTCCATCTGCTTGAGTGAACTTTTGACGTCCAGTGTAGAATGGGTGTGAGTCTGATGAAATTTCAACACGGATCAATGGGTAAGTTTCACCTTCGAATTCAACTGTTTCGCTAGAGTACTTAGTTGAACCGCTGAGGAACTTGTAACCAGTAGTAGTGTCCATGAAGACAACAGGGCGATATTCTGGATGGATATCTTTTTTCATTTTGCAATATTTCCTTTCTGCCATGGTCTCTTTCCGAGCCATAGATTGTTACTAAGCTAGTGTACCAAATTTCCAGGATCTTGACAAGTATTTTCACTAATTTTATTTAAATTAATGGTCAAAAAAATCACCATGGTAGGACCAAGGCGATAATGATCTTATTATTGTTCAGATTGATTTGGATCTTTTGGTGCTTCAACTGGTTGATCAGCTTGTCCCTCAGTGTGTTCGTGTGATTCTTTTTTGATTTCATTTACAGCAGTTTTTACAGTAGAAGTTGTCACGCGTCCAACAGATTGGGCAAATCCTTTACCAGATTCAGCAAGTTCTTCGAAGGTTCCTTTAGTGATTTTACCACCTGACATCGCCAAGAGACCAGTTACAACAATAGCGATAGATGCGATCAAAGCAAGGATCAAACCAAAGCCGATTGAAACCCCATAGCCATTGAAATTAACAGCGTACTTGTTCACACCGAAGACATCGATCAATGTTACAACAGTTGAGAGAGACCCTGATACGATAACACCAATTGCAAAACCTTTTGGTAGTGAAGATTTCACATCGTTCAAGCAAGCAAGGACAATCGCAACGACTGCGAAGATAATAACAAACCATCCATCTCCGCGAAGGCCATTCCAGCTGTATGAACCAAAATTTCCAGCATTAAGGCTTGCCCATGGCAAGAAAGAGCTAAGAATCGCTACCGCAGCAGAGATAATGATAAACAAACGATTTTTTTCCATAATAAGTCTCCTTAAAAATTTTATTAGCTTTATTTTACCATAAGAAATATCAAATGAAAACCCCATGACCAAGATAAAAAGGCTGAGAAACCGTTCTCAGCCTTCGTTTGTGCGTGCCACTTCTTGTAGCTCTTTGTAGATTTGGTCGTTTTCCTCAAGAGAGTAGGAGTTGGCTCCACTAGCTAGTGGATGGCCACCACCATTATGACGTTTGGCAATCTCGTTGATCACTTTTCGTTTGCTACGCATCCGGACACGGAAGTGACCGTCGGCCTGCTCAACAAAGATAGCCCAAACAGATACGGTATCGATGCGTCCAGGAGCTCCGACAATTGCAGCGGTCTCTGAATCACGTAGATCGAATTTCTTCAAGAGCTCTTGTGTCAAGGTAACACGCGCAGCGCCATGTTCATCGATCTCAAGATGGTCATAGACATAGCCTTGAAGCTTAGCGGTTTTGAGATTGATCGTATCCATCTGACGAGCAAGTGCTGTAAAATCGAAGGGAATGCTGCGAAGGGTTGCAGCGATCTCAAAGGTCCGAGTCGAAGTAGCAGGATAAAGGAAGCGACCAGTATCGCCGACAATCCCAGCATAGAGAAGACGCGCAGCACTCACAGGAAGTTCGAGCTCCAATTCCTTAGCAAAAAGTGCGATTAACTCACTGGTAGAGCTAGACTCAGTATCGACCCAGAGCAGATCGCCATAAGCATCGTCATTTGGGTGGTGGTCGATCTTGATCAGGAAATCACCAGACGTATAGCGCTTGTCATCGATGCGGGGAGTATTGGCCGTATCACAGACAATCACCAAAGCTCTAGCATAGTCCTCGTCCTTGACCTCATCCATCTCAGCAAGCCAAGTCAAGGTCGGTTCATCATAGCCAGTTGCCAAGACCAGCTTTTGAGGGAAGTGCGCACGCAGGAGATCCCGCAAGCCCACCTGGCTACCAATCGCATCCGGATCCGGATTCTGATGACGGTGGATAATAATCGTGTCATAAGCTTGAATCTTTTCAAGAATTTCATTCATTACGTTCATACATTACCTCATTTTCTCTGTCAATTTTAACATAAGAAAGGCCCATCCAGCAAGCATTTATCACTAATTAGGAGCTATGGAAGCGGTTTTACATTGGATAGATATTTTGTTAGAATGAAACCAATAGAACATGTTTTTCTTCCGCTATTATCTGGATCGTCAAGCAATTTACTATATTCGCAATCACTACGAAGGCGCAACTGATTACGAATAGCTATTAGCATATGGTAAAGAAAATAATATTGAATTTGATTACACAACCGGCTCTAACTACCATAATCGCTTTACTCCTAAAGATGGCTTTAAACGTCCCTATAATATGAAGGTTCAAGTCCCTCAGGGCAATTCAGCTAAAGGAAAAGATTTGAACAATGCGCGGATGGTGGAGTTTATTGTGAATTTAGATACCGGCGAGTTTGAGAGTCAATGGGATGCCTATGACAATCATAAACTAGCAGATGGTCGCTATGATTCTAATCCAGGAAAATATTCTAATGAAGAATTAAGAGAAATCGCCAATACGGAGTCCTTTAACTATGGTCCCTCAACAGGTCAAAATTCAGATGTTACTAAGTTTTACGAAGGTAAACATGGAATGCTCGATGTGGCTGGTACTCCTGAGCCAGCCACTCGATCTGAAGCAAAAAAACAATTTCATTCAGAAGATGATTTGGGTGACGTGGATAAGGATACAGGACACGTAGGTCAATTTGCGGATATTGTAAGGAAAGGACATGAAGATTATGAAGCATGGCAACGAAATACAAAAGGAATGTCAGAAGAAGAAAAAGTGGAAGAGTATAATAAATTTAAAGAATCTCTTAATAATGACTGGCATAATAATCATGGCTATTATATGTATTCCAATCCTATATCGCAATCACGTTAACAGTGTAGATGCTTATAAAATTTTAAAAGATAAACGATTTGTATTTGTCCAAAATCAGTATGATTTGATGCAAAATGGTCATCAGGGAGCAGGATTTGATCTGCAAGCAGAGAACCTATTTGTGTCTTATAGCACTGTGATTAAAAATAATAAATTATATGGTAAAAGTGGAGTCTATACGACTAAAGGATTTTATGAACGTGCACTAAATGGTGGAGTATCATCAATATTATTGAATTTAAAAGTTACGCCAGAAGAGATTGAAAAGCATCATTTTCAGATTGAAAGAGATCCAGAATCTTTAGTTAATAAAAAATTTCTAAAAGAGAAGTATCCGCCAGAATTTGAGTTGCAGTATAAATATCGTGAGAAAAATCAATTCTCTAAAGTTCGTATCACCTACAACAAAGAATTCCTACCAACCAAAATTGAGTGGTATTACAAAGGTAAAGAAGGCCTCAAATGGTATACTTGGCAGTTATATTCTTACCCGTTCAAAAACAAAGCTGACTTTGATAAGAGGCTGGATAAAGAAATTAAAACTATTAAAGAAATTCAAGAGGAAAACGAGGGTGATTAACCTCTTATTGAATTGAAGCTGGGTCCAGCTTTATCGTTAGGAAGACTTTTCCTTTGGATTGGATATGTTGCTAGAATGAGATGGATATGATGAAAGAAGTTAAAAAGAAGCGATTCTATTTCAAAGTATTTCTAGTTGCTTTGATTCTTGTAGTTGTTGCTGGTATTTTCATAGCTGTCCAGAGAGGCAAGATTGGTAAAGATGCAAAATCGATATTAGAACAGCAGCGGTTTATAGATACACACATCTTGTCTGGCGATGATAACAAGGAATCAATTAGTGCGGGTTTTGATTTAAAAGATAAAGAATTTTATTATTACCATGGAGCTGCAATAAAAAATAGTAAATTGTATGGTGGTAGTCAGGAATATAGTGCTGCGGAGTATTATAAAAGAGCTTTGGATATTGAGCTCACTTCAGCACTTTTAAATCACCACATTAATATTGAAGATATAAAAGATTCCAACTATCAAATCACTCGTTCAACTGATTCATTCATCAATAAAAAATTATTAGATGAAAAACATCCGCCAGAATTTGAAGGTAGATATTCTATCAAGGATAGTCAATTTTCCAAAGTTCGTATCACCTACAACAAAGAGTTTCTACCTACTAAAATTGAGTGGTACTATAAGGGTGAAGAAGGGCTAAAATGGTACACTTGGCGCACGTATTCATACCCATTTAAGAATAAGGCTGAATTTAATAAGAAGCTTGATGAAGAAATCGAAACTATTAAAAAAATTCAAGAAGAAAATGAGGGTGATTGACCTGTTATTGAAATAAAGCTGAGCTTATTTAGGGCCCAGCTTTATTGTTAGGAAGACACTTCCTTTTAGGTATATATTTTGTTAGAATGAGAGGGATGAAACACATTAAAAGATTAACAAGCAAATGGGAATTATTGTTTCATTTGCCAAAAATAATGATGGCAATTCTTGCCCTGTTTTTTATAAGTAGTTGCAGTAACAATCGATCAGCATTGAATGTTTTAAAGAAAAAGCGATTTGTTATGATCAAAATGGGAGATTCTACCGATGATCATTTTGAGGTTGGATTGGATCTTGATAAAAAGGAATATTACTATAATGATGAAACGGCAGTGAAAGACGATACAGTTTATGGCGGTTATAAAGCAGACTGGGATCGTAAACAGTATTACAAATCTGCGATAAATGAAGAACTCTCATCGGTATTATTGAGCAACAAAATTACTACTGATGAAATAAAGAAATCTAACTATCAAATTACGAGCTCACCAAAAAGGTTTGTGGATGATAAATTGATGAAAGAAGAGTATCCCCCGGAATTTGAGGCGATTTATTTAAATAAAAAACGTCAATTCATCAAGGTCCGTATCACATACAACAAAGAATTCCTACCAACAAAAATCGAGTGGTACTATAAGGGCGAAGAAGGCTTTAAATGGTACACTTGGCGCACCTATTCTTACCCATTCAAAAACAAAGCTGATTTTGATAAGAAGCTTGATGAAGAAATCAAAACTATTAATGAGATTCAAGAAGAAAACGAGGGTGATTAGGTTGAATCGGTCCAATTTCTTGAAACGTGTCCCTCCTTTCATCTTCTCGGGAAAGGTTTCGTGCAAAATGCTTGAAAAAATGGTATAATACGGAAAATAGATTTTGGGAGGAAATTATGACTGTAGCGAAAATTGTTTTTGCTAGTATGACTGGAAATACTGAAGAAATCGCCGATATCGTAGCGGATAAATTCCGTGATCTTGGTGTCGAAGTAGATGTGGATGAGTGTACAACTGTGGATGCGGAGGATTTCCTTGATGCAGATATCGCAGTGGTAGCGACTTATACCTACGGTGATGGAGAGCTTCCAGATGAGATCCAAGATTTCTACGAAGATTTAGCTGGCCTTGATCTTAAAGGCAAACTTTACGGTGTTGTAGGATCAGGGGATACCTTCTACGATGAATTCTGTAAAGCAGTTGATGATTTCGACCGTTGCTTCGCTGCGACGGGTGCTGAAAAAGGTTCTGAGTGTGTCAAAGTTGATTTGTCTGCAGAAGACGAAGACATTGAAAAATTAGAAGCCTTTGCAGAAGAACTCGTAGCCAAAGCAAATTAATGACAAAGAGGCTGGATCGATGGATTACAGCCTCGATTTATATCCAAAATAAAGAGGAGACACATGGATTTAGATCAGATTCGTAAGGACATTGACCAGATCGATCAAGAGCTTGTAGCCTTGCTGGAAAAACGGATGGTTTGTGTCAGTCAGATTATAGAATATAAGGAGCAGCAGGGCCTACCTGTGCTCGACCAGGAAAGGGAAAGAGAGGTGCTTGAGAAAGTCGGATCTCTTGTGACAGATGAGCAGTATCGTGCGACCATTCAAGCCCAGTTTAAAGATTTAATGGCGCGTTCTAGAGACTATCAAGAGGAGGTGAAGGCGCGTGACTAGTCTATCTATCAAGCTAAAAGCACAACAGTATGTGGTCCTAACAGGGATGGCCCTCTTCATCGGTCTCTTGGTCGGTACCATTGACATGATTTTTGGTCAAGGATTGCTCCTGATCGGAGATTTCCGAAGCCAGCATTGGCCATTGATTCTTTTCCTGGCTATAGCAGGGCTTGTCATCGTTTATCTTTATAAACGTTTTGGTGGGAAGGCTTCAAAAGGGATGGGATTGATCTTTGATGTTGGGCACGCGCGTGAGGAGGAAATCCCCTTGGTTTTGGTGCCTTTGATCATGTTGACGACCTGGATGAGCCATCTCTTTGGTGGTTCGGTTGGTCGGGAAGGCGTAGCTGTCCAGATTGGAGCAACCCTTTCGCATCGTTTTGCTCGTCACATTAAGATTCCAGATGCTTCACGTATCTTTCTCATGACCGGGATGGCAGCAGGTTTTGCAGGGCTCTTTCAGACGCCGCTAGCTGCCACCTTCTTTGCCCTTGAAGTTCTGACTGTTGGGGAGTTGCAGCTGATTGCTCTTTATCCAGCGCTTATCGCCTCGATCGTGGCTAGCTTTACCTCTCATGCCCTCGGCTTGGAGAAATTTGCTGTGCCACTCAAGGAAACACTGAGCTGGACACCAGAGACCTTGATCAAAGTTGCTCTTCTTGGTCTAGCTTTTGGCCTGGCTGGGAAGCTCTTTGCAGTCAGCCTTTCTTGGTTGAAAAAAACAGTCGCTCAAGTCTTGCCTAATCCGTATATCCGGATTGCTGTCATAGGGGCTGGTCTCAGCTTGGTTTTCTTGATGCTTCAGCTGGCCAAGGTCGGCTCTTATAGTGGACTCGGTACTAATCTGATTGATGTAGCCTTTCATCAAGGGACTGCGCAGCCTTATGACTGGATCCTCAAGCTCCTCTTTACCGTGGTGACCATCTCTGCTGGATACCAAGGAGGGGAAGTGACACCGCTGTTTGCGATTGGCGCTACGCTTGGAGTTTTTCTCGCTCCTATACTGGGGCTTCCAGTCTTGGTCGTGGCAGCTATCGGTTATGCTAGTGTCTTTGGTAGTGCGACTACGACCTTGCTCGCACCGATCTTGATCGGAGGAGAAGTCTTTGGCTATGGCAATCTTCCTTTCTTTGTGATTGCCTGTGCCATCGCCTATTGCCTGCCAAAAGAGTGGAGCATTTATTCCGGTCAAAAAGTTGCAAAAAAGTAGAGAAAAGAGCTTTACAAACCTGAAAATATCTGATATGATAGTTTCTGTGCGTAATGGAAGCACAAAAATACAGTTTATCCGCTGGGGGAGTAGCCCTCAAGATTGACGAAGATAGGAGAATAAAATGAATCCATTAATCCAAAGCTTGACTGAAGGTCAACTTCGTACTGATATCCCTGCATTCCGTCCTGGTGACACTGTTCGTGTACACGCGAAAGTTGTCGAAGGATCTCGTGAACGTATCCAGATCTTTGAAGGCGTTGTTATCGCTCGTAAAGGTCAAGGACACACTGAAATGTACACTGTTCGTAAAATCTCTAACGGTGTCGGTGTTGAACGTACATTCCCAGTACACACTCCACGTGTAGACAAGATTGAAGTTGTACGTTACGGTAAAGTACGTCGTGCGAAATTGTACTACCTTCGTGCATTGCAAGGTAAAGCAGCTCGTATTAAAGAAATCCGTCGTTAAGACGAACAAGGAGGCGGGAGTGATCTCGCTTCTTTTTTTATCCGTCCCCTTAGTTCAATGGATATAACAACTCCCTCCTAAGGAGTAGTTGCTGGTTCGATTCCGGCAGGGGACATAAAGAAAAAGGGAACTCGAATGCGAGTTCCTTTTTGTGTCTATGAGAGAAGTTAAAAATAGATGGAATATCTCCATGTAATGAATTGATTTTTGAGGAAGGAAGGAGTAAAATTGTATTAATATAATGACTAGTTAGGGATAGCTGAAAATAAGCACAAAAAAAGCACCGAATCGGTGCACACTTTTTCAAGTTGGATACGGACAAAGCCTTATTTTAACTTGCTGTGTTGTTTCGAATAATCCCAACACCATTATTCTACAACTTTATCATCGCAAATGCAAGACATAAAGGAGAAAATTATGAAAAAACCATATTCAATTGGCTTAGATATCGGTACAAATAGCGTAGGCTGGGCAGTTATCGCAGATGATTATAAGGTTCCTGCTAAAAAAATGAAGGTGCTTGGAAATACTAATAAGACGACTATTAAGAAAAATTTAATCGGAGCACTCCTTTTTGATGCAGGAAATACTGCTGCAGATCGTCGGTTAAAAAGAACTGCCAGACGTCGATATACAAGACGTCGGAATAGAATTTTGTATTTGCAGGAAATATTTGCTACAGAAATGAATAAAGTGGATGAGAGTTTTTTCCATCGCTTAGATGATTCATTCCTAGTTCCTGAAGATAAGAGAGGAAGTAAGTATCCAATTTTTGGAACTTTAGAGGAAGAGAAAGAGTATCATAAACAGTTTCCAACCATTTATCATTTGAGAAAGAGTCTTGCAGATTCGAAAGAGAAAGCTGATTTGCGTTTAATCTATTTAGCTTTGGCACATATCATTAAATATCGTGGACATTTCTTGTATGAAGACACATTCGATATTAAAAATAATGATATTCAAAAAATCTTTAACGAATTTGCAAGTGTTTATGATAACACTTTTGAAGAAAGTTCACTTTGCAAAGAAAATGCACAGGTAGAAGGAATTTTTACCGATAAGATTAGTAAATCTGCTAAAAGAGATCGTGTCCTAAAACTATTTCCTGATGAAAAATCAACGGGATTATTTTCTGAGTTTTTAAAATTAATTGTTGGGAATCAAGCTGATTTTAAGAAATATTTCGACTTAGAAGAAAAGGCTCCATTACAATTTTCTAAGGATACTTATGATGAGGATTTGGAAAGTTTGTTGGGGCAAATTGGCGATGATTACGCTGATCTTTTTGTAGTGGCTAAAAAACTCTATGATGCCATACTATTAGCAGGGATATTATCTGTTAAAGATCCTGCAACCAAGGCACCTCTATCTGCCTCTATGATAGAACGTTATGATAATCATCAAAATGATCTTTCAGCATTAAAACAATTCATAAGAAGAAATCTTCCAGAAAAATATACTGAAGTTTTTTCTGATGATTCTAAGGATGGATATGCAGGTTATATTGATGGTAAAACTACTCAAGAAGGATTTTACAAATATATCAAAAATCTCATCTCTAAGTTTGAAGGAGCAAACTATTTCCTTGAAAAAATTGAACGTGAAGATTTTTTGAGAAAACAGCGTACTTTCGATAATGGTTCAATTCCTCATCAAATTCATCTTCAAGAAATGAATTCCATCATCCGGCATCAAGGAGAATATTATCCATTTTTAAAAGAGAACAAAGAAAAAATTGAACGGATCTTAACATTCCGTATTCCTTATTATGTTGGGCCACTAGCTCGCGGCAATCGTGATTTTGCTTGGCTGACTCGAAATTCTGACGAAGCAATCAGACCATGGAATTTTGAAGAAATGGTTGATAAAGCTAGCTCTGCAGAAGATTTCATCAATAAAATGACCAACTATGACTTGTATTTGCCGGAGGAAAAAGTTCTACCTAAACACAGTCTTTTATACGAAAAATTTGCAGTTTATAATGAGCTAACAAAAGTAAAATATATTGCTGAAGGTTTAAGAGACTATCAATTTCTTGATAGTGGGCAAAAAAAGAAAATTGTCAATCAAATATTCAAAGATAAAAGGAAGGTAACCGAAAAGGACATCATCCATTATCTACATAATATTGATGGGTATGATGGAATCGAGCTAAAAGGAATTGAAAAACAATTTAATGCCAGCCTGTCAACTTATCACGACCTGATTAAGATTATAAAGAATAAAGAGTTTATGGATGATTCTAAGAATGAAGCAATTCTTGAAAATATCGTTCATACTCTCACAATATTTGAAGATCGTGAGATGATTAAGCAACGTCTTACTCAGTACAGTTCTATGTTTGATGAGAAAGTAATCAAGGCACTAACTCGTCGACACTATACTGGTTGGGGAAAACTCTCTGCTAAGTTGATTAACGGCATTCGTGATAAACAAACTGGGAAAACAATTCTTGATTATCTGATTGATGATGGCTACAGCAATCGTAACTTTATGCAGTTAATTAATGACGATGGACTTTCTTTTAAAGAAGCTATCCGAAAAGCACAAGTGGTTGGTAAGACAGATGATTTGAATCAAGTTGTCCAAGAACTTCCAGGAAGTCCTGCCATTAAAAAGGGAATTTTACAAAGTATCAAAATTGTTGATGAACTTGTCAAGGTTATGGGTCATGCTCCTGATTCTGTTATAATTGAAATGGCACGTGAAAATCAGACTACTAATAAAGGAAGAAGTAAGTCGCAACAACGCCTAAAGACACTCTCAGATGCTATTTCTGAGCTTGGAAGTAACATTTTAAAAGAACATCCAACAGATAATATTCAACTTCAAAATGATCGTCTCTTCCTTTACTATCTCCAAAATGGGAAAGATATGTATACTGGAGAAGCTCTTGATATTAACCAATTGAGCAACTATGATATTGATCACATCATCCCACAGGCTTTTATTAAGGATGATTCGCTCGATAACCGTGTCTTGACTAGTTCAAAAGATAATCGTGGTAAATCTGACAATGTTCCAAGTTTGGAGATTGTTCAAAAAAGGAAATCTTTTTGGCATCAATTGTTAGATTCCAAATTGATTTCTGAACGTAAATTTAACAATTTGACCAAAGCTGAACGTGGAGGGCTAGATGAGCGCGATAAAGTTGGCTTTATCAAACGTCAGTTGGTTGAAACACGGCAAATTACAAAACATGTTGCACAGATTTTAGATGCTCGTTTCAATGCAGAAGTGAATGAAAAAAACCAAAAAATTCGTACCGTTAAAATCATCACTCTGAAATCCAATCTTGTTTCCAACTTCCGTAAAGAATTTGGATTATATAAAGTACGGGAAATCAATGACTACCACCATGCACATGATGCGTACTTAAATGCAGTGGTAGCTAAGGCTATCCTTAAGAAATATCCTAAACTAGAGCCTGAATTCGTCTATGGTGACTATCAAAAACATGATCTTAAGAGATACATCTCAAGAAGTAAAGATCCTAAAGAAATTGAAAAAGCAACTGAAAAGTATTTCTTCTACTCAAACTTGTTGAATTTCTTTAAAGAAGAAGTGCATTACGCAGACGGAACAGTCGTAAAAAGAGAGAATATCGAATATTCCAAGGATACTGGAGAAATCGCTTGGAATAAAGAAAAAGATTTCGCAATAATTAGAAAAGTACTTTCTATCCCTCAGGTGAATATTGTGAAGAAAACAGAAGAACAAACGGGTGGCTTCTCGAAAGAGTCCATTCTTCCTAAAGGAAATTCTGACAAGCTAATCCTTCGAAAAACAAAGGATATGCTTTGGGACACTACTAAATACGGAGGATTTGATAGTCCTGTTATCGCTTATTCGATCTTGCTTATTGCCGATATCGAAAAAGGAAAAGCGAAAAAACTTAAGACTGTCAAGACTCTAGTTGGTATAACGATTATGGAAAAAGCCACTTTTGAGAAGAATCCAGTAACTTTCCTTGAAAATAAAGGTTATCATAATGTTCGTAAAGAAAACATTCTTTTCCTACCTAAGTATAGTTTATTTGAACTGGAAAATGGTCGCAGACGGATGCTAGCAAGTGCTAAAGAACTTCAAAAAGGTAATGAAATGGTGCTACCATCGTATTTAATATCCTTACTTTACCATGCTAAAAGAATACATAAAAAAGACGAACCAGAGCATTTGGAATATATCCAGCAACATCGTACTGAATTTAATGATTTATTGAATTTTGTATCTGAGTTTTCACAAAAGTATGTACTTGCAGAGTCAAATCTAGAGAAAATTAAAAAATTATATAGTGATTCTGAACAAAGTAACATGGAAGAACAAGCAAATTCATTTATCAATTTGTTGACCTTCACTGCATTTGGCGCCCCTGCCGTCTTTAAATTTCTTGGAATTGATATTGAAAGAAAACGCTACTCATCTGTTACAGAAATTTTTAATGCTACCCTTATCCATCAATCTATTACAGGACTTTATGAAACTCGTATTGACTTGAGCAAATTAGGAGAAGAGTAATGGGCTGGCGTACAGTAGTAGTAAACACTCATTCTAAACTAACCTATAAAAACAATCATTTAATTTTTAAAGATGCATCTCGGACAGAACTAATTCATCTGTCCGAGATTGATATCTTGCTTCTTGAAACAACTGATATAGTCTTGTCGACCATGCTTGTAAAACGGCTTATTGATGAGAATGTGTTAGTGATCTTTTGTGATGATAAAAGACTTCCAACCGCCTATTTAATGCCTTATTATGGACGCCATGATTCAAGTTTACAATTATATAAACAGATCTCTTGGAATGAAGAAAGTAAAGGTTTTGTTTGGACAAGTATCATTTCTCAAAAGATATTGAATCAAGCTATGTATTTAGGTAGTTGTAGTTTTTTTGAAAAATCACAATCTATTATGAAGTTATACGACGGGTTAGAAATTTTTGATCCAAATAATCGAGAAGGACATGCTGCACGAATCTATTTTAATACCTTATTTGGAAATAATTTTAGTCGTGAGCAAGATAATGATATCAATTCTGCATTAGACTATGGGTATACTTTATTATTAAGTATGTTTGCGCGTGAGATTGCGTTATCAGGCTGTATGACGCAACTAGGATTGAAGCATGCAAATCAGTTTAATCAATTTAACCTCGCAAGTGATATTATGGAGCCATTTCGACCTATTATTGATCGTATTGTATATGAAAATAGAGGTTCAGAATTTATAAAGATAAAAAGAGAATTGTTCTCGATATTTTCAGATACTTTTCAATACAATGATAAAGAAATGTACTTAACGAATATTGTCAGTGATTATACAAAGAAAGTCATTCAGTCATTAAATAATCCTCAGAAAGGAGTTCCTGAGTTTAGGATATGAGTTATCGATATATGCGAATGATTTTAATGTTTGATATGCCCGTTGAAACAGCAGAGGAGAGGAAAGCTTATCGCAAATTCAGGCAATTTCTAATTGATGAAGGATTCATCATGCATCAGTTTTCCATTTATAGCAAGTTGTTGCTAAATAATTCAGCAAATAACGCAATGATTGAACGATTAAAAAACCATAACCCTAAAAAAGGGAGTATTACGTTGCTGACAGTTACGGAAAAACAGTTTTCCCGTATGATATATTTATGCGGTGAAAGAGATACAAGTGTAGCGAATTCAGATGCACGTTTAGTTATTTTAGGAGAGGAATTTTCAGATGAAGATTAATTTCCCTTTATTAGATGAAGCAATAACAATAGCAAATACTACCTTTTTAGTCCTTGAAGATCAGCAAGTATTTTCAGACCTTGTGAAGCAATTTTATCAATACAATGGTGATAGTAGTTTAAGGATTTTTGACTCTCGCCTTACAGCATTGAAAGATTCAGAACTTCTGGTGATAACAGATATTTTAGGTTATAATTTAAATTCAAATTCCATGCTAAAATTGATTCATACAGATTTAGAAAATCAATTGAATGAAAAACCTGAAGTGAAGTCAATGATAGATAAATTAGTTGTGACGATTACAGAATTATTAGCTTATGAGTGTTTAGAGAATGAATTGGATCTAGAATATGATGAAATCACTATCCTAGAATTGATCGAAGCATTAGGTGTTAAAATAGAGACAGTGAGTGATACTGTATTTGAAAAATGCATGGAAATTGTGCAAGTTTTTAAATATCTATCTAAAAAGAGACTACTTGTTTTTATAAATGTTTCTGCTTACTTATCAGAGAAAGAAATTGAAAGTTTAATAGAATATATTAGCTTAAATCAATTATCTGTCTTATTTATAGAACCAAGGCAAGTTTATAATTTTCCACAATTTATACTAGATAAAGATTATTTCTTAAATGCTGAAAATATGCTATAATAGCAGAAATGAAGGGATTCAGACGGACTGAAGTCTTGCTAGGACGAATGGCGCGATTACGAAATTTCGAAAGAAAAATTATTCTACGAGGTTTTAGAGCCGTGTTGTTTCGAATGGTCCCAAAACGGTAACACTTGGCCAACAGCTCGCAAACAAGTTTTAGAGCCGTGTTGTTTCGAATGGTCCCAAAACTTGAAGACAAGGACACTATTGAACGCATTAGTTTTAGAGCCGTGTTGTTTCGAATGGTCCCAAAACTCTATTGCAATAGAAAAGGTCGATTTTATCGTTTTAGAGCCGTGTTGTTTCGAATGGTCCCAAAACCCTTCAATACGGCCATAGATCTGAGCAAGTGTTTTAGAGCCGTGTTGTTTCGAATGGTCCCAAAACCTCCGTCGAGAGTTTTGAGTTCATACGTCGGTTTTAGAGCCGTGTTGTTTCGAATGGTCCCAAAACTGTATATTTCATTTCTAGCCCCTCAAAGAAGTTTTAGAGCCGTGTTGTTTCGAATGGTCCCAAAACACGCCCTTACTGGTAACACCCGTTACGGTAGTTTTAGAGCCGTGTTGTTTCGAATGGTCCCAAAACTTCGATCCAGTAAGGTTTTCTTTACTTTCTGTTTTAGAGCCGTGTTGTTTCGAATGGTCCCAAAACCACAACTAGATCAAATGTGTTATCTTCAAAGTTTTAGAGCCGTGTTGTTTCGAATGGTCCCAAAACTCCAGCTTTGAAATCTTGGTCTGCTCCGTCGTTTTAGAGCCGTGTTGTTTCGAATGGTCCCAAAACACTTCCTCTGCCCGTTGTCTCTCCCGCATCGTTTTAGAGCCGTGTTGTTTCGAATGGTCCCAAAACTTCAGAATTGCTTGATTCAGCAGAACAAGCGTTTTAGAGCCGTGTTGTTTCGAATGATCCCCAAACAAGAAAAACAAAAAATGATGGTCTAGGAGCTCTATACATTGAGCTTCTTTTTCTTTAGAAATTCAAATAATAATTTTACAGACTTTTATGTCATTAATTGATTCTCCCCCCTCCGCTTTTTCTATTGACTCTCCTTTCTTATTTTTCTAAAATAATAGGTATGTGAAGGGAGATTGATATGAAAAAAGGTTTAGTAATTGTGCTTTCTGCTTTGGTCTTGGCTTCGTGCGGTCGTCCTCAGAGGACGGTGACGCCTAAGAGTTCGGATACTAAGCAGACCAGCACTTCAGAAAAGAAAAAGTCTGGTATGGACTTAAAAGCCATCAAGGCTAAGGACTACTCGAGTATCAAGGGGACTTGGATCGATGGTCGTGGTAATGAGCTGGTCTTTGATGTCAAGGGCTTGGTCAGCGAGGATGTTGAGCTTAATGCATCGAGCTTTAAGCAGAAGGACCAGATTGCTGAGATGACGGTCAGTGCCAAGTCGGGTGTTGGAGGCTACGGTCTCTTGCTCCTTCCAAAAGGTCAGAAAGCGGGCAAAGACGATGCTTCGGATAAGTCCAAGGATCGGATCTGGGCTGGTCAGTCACCGGCTTATGGCGATGATGACAATTTCTACTATCGCAAGAAAGAGCAACCGAAAGATCGGGAGCAAGTAGATACAGATGATAGCAGTAGTAAGTCTAAGACGAGTAAGGCCAAGAAGTGGAATACTCGATCGGATAGCGAGGTCAAATCTTCGAAGAAGGCGGATCAGAATGATTATCCAGGCTACACCGATGCTCAGGTCGAAGCTGCGCGTGTCTGGGCTTATGTGATCAAGAACGTGCCATCAGAATTAAATATTTCAAATAGTGCAGCTGGAACAAAGATTTATAATGGTGGCTTGGGTGTCGATTATCCAAAAGATGTGCGTCATCTGTTTGGTTCTTATTCAGCAGAAGGAAATATCACTTATGCATCCAACGGTGATGGGACAGTGACGATCTATCCTGTACCGAGCCACTGGCAACAGTCTGCAGATGAACTCAATAGTGAAGAGTTTATGACGCAATTTACCCAAGGGATCTTGGACCATGCTGAAACGGTTACATTGCCAGATGGGGATCCAGACATGATTCGCCAGATTCTTGCAGTATTGAAGTAGGAGCTGAATTTGAGAGCTCAGTTTATTGTTTTTTTAAGATGATCCTGTTACAATGATAGTACACGGAAAAGACTGGTCTTCCAGCCTTTTTCATTTCACTTTAGAAAGGTCTTTTATGAAACGCAAATCGATTTTGTTTCTCTATTTACTCTTGCTAGCGATCGGCCTAGCCTATGAGACCCAGTCACTGACGGAAGGTTGGATGTCTGGTAGCCAGTACGGGATTGTGGGACTTTCGACCTTGATCCTTTTGGTCTATGCACTTCCTGCTGTTTGGGCTCTCTTTCATTTTGCCAAGAAGTGGAAGTTGTCTTGGGTACCGGTTCTATTTTCTGTATTAGGTGGGGGCTTTGTTGCCGGTTGGTTGTCTAGCTTTGCCAATACTTATTTCCATGATATGATTCAAGCGATCGCTCCAAATAGCGACTTTTGGAACCAGTACGAGAGTGCCATCGCTGCGCCCCTCTTTGAGGAACCCTTTAAGTTGATCCCTATCTTCTTTGTCCTCTATTTGTTCAGCGTCCGTCGCATCAAGTCGATCTTCCTCTTGGCGATTGCCTCTGGTCTTGGTTTCCAGATCGTGGAGGACTTTGCCTATATCCGTCAGGATATGCCGGAAGGTTTCTCTTACACGGTGTCAGGGATTCTTGGTCGTGTGGCCAATGCACCCATGTCTCACTGGGTCTACACAGGTCTTGTTATGCTAGGGCTCTTCTTGATTGTCCAAGCAAGCAGAGGACGCAAGGATCTAGCTCTAGCAGGCTGGGGATATTTAGTAGCTGGGTTTGGACTTCATTTTGTTGGCAATTCACCTTTCTCACAAATCGTGACCGAGTTGCCGATTGCGATTCCAGTCTTGAATGCTACTGGGCTCTTCCTGATCTACCAAGCGTATCAGACCGTCGAGCGATTAGAACAAGCAAAATAAAACAAAAAAATGCGTATGTTTGCACACATACGCATTTTTTGTTATTTTCCAAGACAGAACTGGCTGAAGAGTTGGGTGATGAGCTCATCTGGAGCAGCATCCCCTGTGATTTCTCCGAGGATTTCCCAGGTGCGGGTGAGGTCGACTTGAAGCAGGTCTACCGGCATACCGAGGGCCAAGCCTTCGTTGACCGCTTGCAGGCTTTCAACAGCTTTCTCGATGAGGGAGATGTGACGAGCATTAGAAAGATACGTCGCATCTTGCTCAACCAGCCCAGCATTTTCGAAGAAGAGGGCATTGATCCGGTCTTCAATTTGATCGATGTTTTGGTTTTTCAGAACGGAAATCTTGATATGATCTTCCGGCAGTTGATCGATTTCGATCTTCTCTGGGAGATCGACCTTATTGAGGAGGATGATGCGGTTACTATCTTGAGAGATTTCAAGGAGTTGGCGGTCTTGATCAGTCAAGGGCTCGCTAGCATTGAGGACGAGGAGGACCAGATCAGCTTCCTTGAGGGCTTTTTTCGAACGTTCGACTCCGATTTGTTCAACGATATCTTCGGTCTCACGGATCCCGGCCGTATCGACTAGTTTGAGGGGAACGCCGTTGATGTTGACGTATTCCTCGATAACGTCACGGGTGGTTCCTTCGATATCGGTCACGATAGCTTTTTCTTCGCGAAGAAGATTATTGAGGAGGCTGGATTTGCCGACGTTTGGTCGACCGATGATAGCAGTAGAGATCCCTTCACGCAAGATCTTGCCACGACGGGCAGTCTTGAGGAGATTTGTCAAGAGGACTTCAAATTCACTGGTCTTTTCCCGGATGATCTCAGTGGTTGCTTCTTCGACATCATCGTACTCAGGATAGTCGATGTTGACTTCGACCTGGGCCAGAGTATTGAGGATCTCTTGGCGCGTGTTGTTGATGAGGTCAGACAGTGAGCCATCGAGTTGCTTAACGGCGATGTTCATAGCCTTGTCGGTCTTGGCGCGGATGATGTCCATGACGGCTTCGGCCTGGGTTAAATCGACCCGACCGTTCAAAAAGGCCCGCTTAGTAAACTCACCAGGTTCTGCCAGACGAGCACCTTCACGGATCACCAATTGCAGGATTTCGTTGGTTACGGCAATCCCGCCGTGGGTATTGATCTCGATGATGTCTTCACGGGTAAATGTCTTAGGAGAGCGCATAGCTCCAACCATGACTTCGTCGAGAATCTCGTCCTTATCTGGATCTACGATATGACCGTAGTTGAGGGTGTGACTAGCCACGCTGGTCAAATCTTTCCCTTTGAAGATCTTTTGAGCAATGGCAAAGCTGTCTGTCCCGCTTAAGCGGACGATCCCGATCGCCCCCTCACCGAGAGGAGTCGAGATGGCAGCAATGGTATCAAATTCTTTAGTAATCATGTCATTTCTCTTTTCCTGTAGATTCATCTCTATTCTATCGTAAAGTCATCAGACGGGCAAGGTTTTAAAACTTTTGAAAAGTAAACTTTTATCTATTAAAAAATATTAAGAGAACTTAATTGAAGAAAAGTCATTAAAAAAACTTTCCTTATGTGAGTTCGGACGTCAGCGAACTTCTTCGAAGTTCCATGACTAATTATTGAGCCTAAGGTCTCAATAATTCCGTGTGCCTAGAACTTAATTGATCTAGGCACTTTACTCACGGCGGAAAGTTTCATAAATAACTTAAATAATTGATAAGATTAAATTGTTCTTTTTTTGATAAAAAACACTTGCTAAGCATTATGAATTGCTTATTTTATTTACTAATCATAGCAAGATTAAATAATAAATTTTCAGTTGTTGAATCATCAGAATGATCATTTGATTCCTGGTATTGCCCGAATTTTGATATTGTTTGCCATCCATCAGCTTTTAAATATGTACTGGTTGAATTGAAAACTTCATCAGCTAATGAATTAAATTTATCCTTTTTAAAATAAACTAATGAGGCGGCTATACTACCATCCCAAGCCCTAAAAACAACATCTTTATCTGGTTTTGAATCAGCATGGATAACATCGTAAATTGAATCATTAAAGTTTTGAATTGCATTTTCATCACTGATAGAGCTATTTAAATCAATGCTAACAATATAAATGTCATTTTCTGAATCATATTTAAAGTCAGTGAAATCTGTGGTGGAGATATAATCTTCAAATGATTTTGGTTCTGAGGAGTTTTTTGTACAAGCAAATAAAAATAATAGTGCAGAAAATATTGTAAGAATGTAAATAATTTTTTTCATAGTTCTCACCTGTTTATTAATAGTTATTAATTTATTTAAGTATAACAGATTTAAAAAAATATAACAACATAATATCTTCTATCGTAAAGTCAGCGGACGGGCAAGGTTTTGCTTTTAGAACCAAAAGTTGGAAAGGTTTTCAATTAATTAGTGAAATCTCTTACAGAATATGCTATACTGTAAGAGAATATAAAAGGAGGTCTATGATGGTAAACCTAAAAGAACAGGTAGGAATTAAAGCGGCTGAGTTTGTCAAAGACGGCATGATTGTCGGTCTCGGTACAGGGTCAACTGCTTATTATTTTGTGGCTGAATTGGGTCGTCGCATCAAAGAAGAAGGCTTGAAAATCACAGCTGTCACGACGTCAAGTGTGACCTATGATCAGGCTGAAAGTTTAGGCATCCCGCTCAAGGCCATCGACGATGTCGAAGTGGTCGATGTGACAGTAGATGGCGCAGATGAAGTGGATCCTCAATTAAACGGGATCAAAGGTGGCGGTGGGGCTCTCCTCATGGAGAAGATCGTCGCAACCAATTCAAAAGACTGCATTTGGATTGTGGATGAATCCAAACAAGTCGCAACCCTTGGGGCCTTCAAACTTCCAGTGGAAGTAGTGCAATACGGGGCTGAAAATCTCTTCCGTCACTTTGAGCAAAAAGGCTACCATCCTGCTTTCCGTCTTGTAGAAGATCAGCGCTTTGTCACTGACCAAGGCAACTTTATCATTGACTTGGATCTCAAGGTGATCAAGGATACGGAAGCTTTGGCAAATGAACTAGATCACACCGTAGGCGTTGTAGAGCACGGTTTGTTCTTGAATATGATTTCAAAAGTGATTGTAGGGACACCAGATGGCCCTGTCATCATTGAAAAATAGAGAGTGGGACAGAAATCGGTAATTCGTTAGAATTCGATTTCGTTGTCCCACCTCCGCACAGTTGAGTAGGGCTGTAAAAGCTGATGAAATCAGCGTAGTAGAGCCCACTCAACCACTGCGTCTTGCTCGACAATCCAAAAATAATTGAGAGGCTAGGACTTTTGTCCCAGCCTCGGATCAATCAACGGCTCTCTTCTTATAGGGATATGGTATAATATAGCTAGTTTAATAAAGGAAAGAGGCAGGATATGTCAAAATTTAAACGCATGCACTTAGTTGTGCTGGATTCAGTTGGGATCGGTGCTGCACCAGATGCCAATAACTTTGTCAATGCAGGAGTTCCAGATGGAGCATCTGACACACTTGGACACATCTCAAAAGCAGTTGGGTTGAATGTGCCAAACATGGCGAAAATCGGTCTTGGAAATATTCCGCGTGAACAAGCCTTGAAGACTGTTCCAGCTGAGAGCAATCCAACTGGTTACGCAACGAAGTTAGAAGAAGTCTCTCTTGGAAAAGACACCATGACAGGTCACTGGGAAATCATGGGTCTTAATATTACAGAACCGTTTGATACTTTCTGGAATGGATTCCCAGAAGAAATCTTGACAAAAATCGAAGAATTCTCAGGTCGTAAGGTCATCCGTGAAGCCAACAAACCTTATTCTGGTACAGCAGTTATCGATGACTTCGGACCACGCCAAATGGAAACAGGCGAGTTGATTATCTATACATCAGCAGACCCTGTGCTTCAAATCGCAGCTCACGAAGACATCATTCCTTTGGATGAGTTGTACCGTATCTGTGAATACGCTCGTTCGATCACATTGGAACGTCCAGCACTTCTTGGTCGGATCATTGCTCGTCCTTATGTTGGAGAACCAGGAAACTTCACACGTACGGCTAATCGTCGGGACTTGGCTGTTTCACCATTTGCGCCAACTGTTTTGGACAAGTTGAACGAAGCAGGCATCGATACCTATGCAGTTGGTAAGATCAACGATATCTTCAACGGTGCTGGTATCAACCACGATATGGGTCACAACAAATCAAATAGCCATGGTATGGATACTTTGATTAAGACCATGGGACTTCCTGAGTTCCAAGAAGGGTTCTCATTTACCAACTTGGTAGACTTTGATGCTCTTTACGGACACCGTCGCAATGCGCACGGCTACCGCGATTGCTTGCATGAGTTCGATGAGCGTTTGCCAGAAATCATCGCAGCCATGCGTGAAGACGATCTCTTGATGATTACGGCTGACCATGGTAACGACCCAACCTACGCTGGTACTGACCATACGCGTGAATACATCCCATTCTTGGCTTATAGCCCATCTTTTAAAGGAAATGGCGTGATTCCGGTTGGCCATTTCTCTGATATTTCAGCAACGATTGCAGAGAACTTTGGTGTTGAGAAAGCCATGATCGGTGAAAGCTTCTTAGATAAATTGGTCTAAGATGATGCGCTTTGCTCTCCTCGTAAGAGGGATCAATGTTGGCGGCAAAAACAAAGTGGTCATGGCTCAACTTCGTCAAGAATTGACGGAGCTGGGATTCGAACAAGTGGAAACCTACATCAACAGTGGCAATATCTTCTTTACGACAGGTCTTTCTCGATCTCAGTTAGTAGAGTGCCTGTCGACCTTCTTTGAGAAAGCCTATCCCTTCATTCAGCGCTTTTCTCTCCTGAGTCGAGAAGACTATGAAGCAGAATGTGCAAACCTACCGCAATGGTGGACAGAAGAGATGGCTCGCAAGGATGTGCTCTTTTATACGGAGGGCTTGGATAGGGAATCCGTAGAAGAAAAGCTGCTTGCTTTGAAGCTAGGAGATGAAGTGCTTCACCTTGGCAAAACAGCGGTTTTCTGGGGCAAATCCTCAGAAGCAAGCTACGCTAAAACCGCCTACCACAAACATCTGATGAAGATGCCTTTCTATCGTCAGATCACTATTCGCAACGTTAACACCTTTGACAAAATTGGTACATTACTTAAGAAATAAAAGGAGATACACAATGACATTGTTAGCAAAAATCAATGAAACAGCTGCTTTCTTGAAGGGCAAAGGAATGGAAGCGCCTGAGTTTGGATTGATACTTGGATCAGGTCTTGGAGAATTGGCTGAAGAAATCGAAAATGCAGTCGTAGTAGACTACTCTGAGATTCCAAACTGGGGTCAATCCACAGTAGTCGGACACGCTGGTAAATTGGTTTATGGTGATCTTGCTGGACGTAAAGTCTTGGCTCTTCAAGGTCGTTTCCACTTCTACGAAGGAAACCGATTGGAAGTGGTGACTTTCCCAGTTCGCGTCATGAAAGTGTTGGGATGTGAAGGAGTGCTTGTAACCAACGCTGCTGGTGGTATCGGCTTCGGTCCTGGTACCTTGATGGCTATTACTGACCACATCAATATGACAGGTCAAAACCCATTGATCGGTGAAAACTTGGATGACTTTGGTCCTCGTTTCCCTGATATGTCGAAAGCTTACACTCCTGAATACCGCGAGACTGCTCATAAAGTCGCTGACAAGCTTGGCATCAAATTGGATGATGGAGTTTATATTGGTGTGACAGGTCCTACTTACGAAACTCCAGCTGAAATCCGTGCGTACAAGACACTTGGCGCTGATGCTGTCGGTATGTCAACCGTTCCTGAAGTCATCATTGCGGCTCACTCTGGTCTGAAAGTCCTTGGGATTTCATGTATTACCAACTTTGCGGCTGGTTTCCAAGAAGAGCTTAACCACGAAGAAGTGGTAGAAGTGACGGAGCGCGTCAAAGGAGACTTCAAAGGCTTGCTAAAAGCGATTCTTGCTGAATTGTAAGACCATGAAAACACGACTCCAAAGCCTGCCTTACGGACTGAGGTTGCTTCTAGCCACTCTATTATTGGGAATAGGGACGGGTCTGGTCGGAATTGCCTGTCATTATCTACTAGAAGGTGTGCAAGGACTGGCTTTTGGCCAAGATAAGGGGGACTTGCTTCAGCAATTTAATCACGCTGGAGGTTTCCGTAGATTCCTTGTCCTAGGTGTGACAGGGGTCTTGGCAGCAGGTTTCTGGTATATTCTGCAACGGCGCTATAAAATTCTCTCCATTCGTAGGCAAATCGACCTAGCTGGAGATAGTGAGCCAGCGTTCTTAGCCCACCTCCTTCATGCAGGGATGCAGGTTGCGATTGTTGGAGCAGGTGCATCGGTCGGAAAAGAAGGAGCCCCACGAGAGGTCGGGGCTCTTCTAGCTGGTCGATTGGGCAAAGCTTTCTCCTTGGCAATCAAAGAGCGAAAAGTTTTAATCGCCTGTGGTGCAGGAGCTGGCTTGGCCGCAGTCTATCAGGTTCCCTTTGCTAGTGGCTTGTTCGTCTTTGAGACCTTAGGACTCGCCTACAGTTGGCAGAACCTTCTGCTGGTTTTGTCCAGTACTTATCTGGCCACTTGGGTTGCCCAGCCTATCGTTGGACACGGTTCTATTTATCATATGTCGCTAGTCCATTGGTCGGCCAGCAGTTTCTTGCAGGCGATTCTGATTGCTTTATTGGTTACTCCATTTGCGCTAGGCTTTCGATCTTTAGCTAAACGCGCGGGTCGCAAACGACGGAAGGATGGAACAATTCTTTGGGCTCTTCCTCTAGCCTTTCTTGTGCTGGGGAGCCTAGTAGTCTTTTACCCCATCATTATGGGAAATGGTCAGGTACTAGCCCAGGCCTTGTTGTCTAGTCAGTCGATTCCCTATCTTCCATTGACTCTTGCAGTGAAGGGGCTTTTAGTCTATCTCCTCTTGCGTAATGGGGCCTATGGAGGAACCTTGACGCCTTCATTTGCCTTAGGAATTGGATCTGGTTATTTGGTGACCATGATTCTTTCTACAGTTGGAGTTCATCTAGATCCTGCTCTAGGAATGTTGCTCGGAGCGACCGTCTTTTTAGGGACGACCTTACAAGCTCCCATGACTGCCATAGCCTTAAGCCTTGGTTTTACAGGACAGAGCTGGGCCTTGATTCTACCACTGGCACTATCTGCTGGTGTGTCCTATATGATTCAAAATAGATGGGAGAATAAATGATGAGAGTGCATTTTGTCTTGCACGAAACTTTTGAAGTACCTGGCGCCTATCTAAAGTGGGCGCAGGAGCGTGGTCATCAGGTGACAATGACCAAGGTCTACGAGCGAGAAGCTCTACCTGAGACAGTGGATAAGATCGATTTTTTGATTGTCATGGGAGGACCACAATCGCCAGATGAGGATCGCGCAACCTTCCCTTACTATGATCCGCAAGCTGAGATTGAACTAATTCAAAAAGTTATGAAGGCGGATTGCTACATCGTTGGTGTCTGTCTTGGTGCGCAGCTCCTGTCTGTTGCTTATGGCGCAGAGTATGAACATAGTCCAGAACGAGAGATTGGTGTTTATCCGGTGGATCTAACCCCTGAAGGATTAGCAGATCCGCATGTCGGCTTATTTAGTCCAAGCTTTGATTCAGGACACTGGCATGGCGATATGCCGGGCTTGACGGAGGATGCAGTTGTCCTTGCGACCAGTCAAGGTTGTCCACGGCAGATTGTACGCTTCAGTCCTAAGCACTATGCCTTCCAAGCCCACTTGGAATTTGATCCAGAAGCAGTCGATCTCTTAATTGCTGCAGATGGTGAAGCTGTTTTGGAAGCCCAAAGTCAAACATTGCCATTTGTCGAAAAACCTGAAGCCATTCGAGCTTACGATTTCCAAGAAATGAATGCAAAATTGTACGCATTTTTGGATTCATTAACAAATTAAAAATAAGAAAGGTAGAGCGTGTGTTCAGATTTGAACACGAGCGGAAAACTTTTCTAAATAAAAAATACACACAGAAAGGATGGGTTAACCGTATTCGCTGAACTGAATACGGGTGGAGAACTTTGGAAAAAAGATAAACTGTCTAGCATCTGCGATGCGTCGTCAGTTTCCTATTTTTCCTTTGTTCTCTGTCGCCCTTTATATCTTAATTATGTCTATCCATATTGCTGCTAAGCAGGGTGAAATTGCTGATAAAATTCTTCTTCCTGGGGATCCTCTTCGTGCGAAATTTATTGCAGAGAATTTCCTTGAAGACGCTGTTTGTTTCAACGAAGTTCGGAACATGTTTGGTTACACTGGGACTTACAAGGGTCACCGTGTTTCTGTCATGGGTACTGGGATGGGAATGCCATCGATCTCTATCTATGCGCGTGAGTTGATCGTCGACTACGGCGTGAAGAAATTGATCCGTGTGGGAACGGCTGGATCTTTGAATGAGGATGTTCACGTCCGTGAATTGGTCTTGGCACAAGCTGCTGCAACCAACTCAAACATCATCCGTAACGACTGGCCTCAATACGATTTCCCACAAATCGCTAGCTTTGATCTTTTGGATAAGGCTTACCACATTGCCAAAGACCTTGGCATGACGACTCACGTCGGAAATGTCTTGTCATCAGACGTTTTCTATTCAAACTATGGTGAAAAGAATATCGAGCTTGGTAAATGGGGTGTGAAAGCTGTAGAAATGGAAGCAGCGGCTCTTTACTATCTTGCCGCCCAACACCATGTCGATGCGCTGGCTATCATGACGATTTCAGACAGTTTGGTTAATCCAGATGAGGATACAACTGCTGAAGAACGCCAAAATACGTTCACAGACATGATGAAAGTTGGTCTTGAGACCTTGATTGCAGACTAATGACAGAATACCTTCATGATGAATGGCTCTACGATCTTCAGACCTACCAGTATAGTCGGGCCCTTCGCTCTGCTAAGAAGCAGAAGGAAGTTCCAGAGCTGGTCTTGACCTTATTGCAGTTAATGGCCGAGCGTCGAGAGCTCAATATCCAACCAATCATGAATCAAAAGTTGAGAACCGAGTTGCTAGAAGCAACTGGTTTTCAGCTTTTTTGGCATGAAGATCAAGAAGATGAACAGTTGGCCAACTACCTTTATGATCTCGAAGCGAAGTTGCGAAATGAGCAGATTATTGACTTTGTTCGTGCCGTCAGTCCAGCTATCTATCGGATCTTTATGCGATTGATTCAGTTGAAAATTCCTGATATTACCAACTATATCCATAACTCCAAAGAATCCAGTTATGACCGTTGGAAGTTTGAGAGCCTGCATGCGTCCGACAACCCTATCCTGCAGCAATTTCACAGCGAAAGTGTGGTCAATTCATCCAGTTTGACGGAGTTGATTGTGCAGTTGGACTTGCCAGATAGCGTCAAAGTTGCGGCCCAACAATTGCGGGAGTTAGAAAAATCAGTTCGCAACCCCCTGGCCCACTTGATCAAGCCCTTTGATGAGGAAGAGCTCCATCGGACGACGGGTTTCTCTTCTCAAGATTTTATGAAGAATTTGATTGACCTTGCAAGCTACACAGGCATCCATTATGATCAAGCTAACTTTTATTTTGATCAGGCCAATGCTGTCATGGAAGAGCTACTAAAGGAGAAGTAGATGGATAAGATTGCTCAACTACAGGAGATGATTGATCAGAGTCAACGGATCGTGTTTTTCGGAGGGGCAGGAGTTTCCACGGAGTCAAATATTCCAGATTTTCGAAGCTCAGACGGTGTCTATAGTGTTCAGGTGGGTCGGCATTTGACAGCTGAGCAATTGGTCTCCCATACCATGTTTGAGCGCTATCCAGAGGACTTTTTCGACTTTTATAAGAAGTACTTGCTCTCCCCAGATGCCAAGCCCAATGCTGCCCATCGCTATCTCGCGTGGCTTGAAGAGACCGGTAAACTCAAGGCGGTGGTGACACAAAATATTGATAGTCTCCATGAAATGGCTGGTTCTAAAAAAGTTTTGAAGCTTCATGGCAGTGCCGACCGCAATTACTGTACGGGTTGCCAGCGATTTTATGATTTGGAGTCCTTTCTAGCTTTAGAAGGCCCGGTTCCACACTGTCTGGACTGTGGCAAGGTGGTCAAGCCTGATGTGACCCTCTACGAGGAGCCTCTCGATATGGACATCTTTAGCCAAGCTGCTCAAGCTATCCAAGAGGCTGATCTGCTGATTATCGGTGGGACCTCACTTGTGGTCTACCCAGCAGCTAGCTTGATCCAGTATTTCCAAGGGAAGAAGCTGGTTGTCATCAATAAGACCAGTATCCCACAAGACAAGCAAGCAGACCTAGTTATCGAAGGAAAAATTGGAGAAGTATTTTCTCAATTAAGACAATAAAAAATATCTGAGTGAACATGGATCACTCAGATATTTTATTACTTATCAAACTTCACTTCCTCAAGCAAGTATTCGATGAATTTCTCTCCCATTTTTGAGAGGGCTGTTTTTTCATGTTTGATGTAGACCAGCTCGATCGGGTCTTCGATATCAAGGGGAATGGAGACGATGTTATTTCCGTTGAGATTGCTGTTGAGGATCCCGGTCGCAATGGTGTAGCCATCCAGACCAATCAAGAGATTAAAGAGGGTCGCCCGGTCACTGACGACGATGGATTTCTTATGATGCTCTTGAGAGAGGATCTCTTCTGAGAAGTAGAAGGAGTTATGGGTTCCTTGGTCATAGCTAAGGTATGGGAAATCTTCCAGATCAGACAAGTGGACAATCTCTTTCTTGGCAAGAGGATTGGTCTTGCTGACAAAGATATGAGGTTGCGCTGTAAAGAGGTGGGTGGCAATCAGGTGATTATCATCTAGCATCTTAGAGAGGACATCCCGGTTGTAGCTATTCAAAAAGAGGACGCCAACTTCGCTTCGGAAATTCTTGACGTCATCGATGATCTCCCAAGTCCGCGTCTCCCGTAGGAAGAGCTCGTATTTTTCCATGTCGCTTTTCTTCAATAGTGAAACGAAGGCCTCAACCACGAAGGCGTAGTGCTGTGAAGAGACACTGAAAAGCTCACGAGAACCCACAGGATTTTTATAGCGCTCGGACAAGAGGTCAATCTGCTCCACCACCTGGCGGGCATAAGAGAGGAACTCCATCCCATCGCGGGTCAAAGTGATCCCTTTAGGATTCCGGATAAAGATTTCAATTCCCATCTCATTTTCCAAGTCCTTAACGGCATTGGAAAGGCTAGGTTGCGTGATGAAGAGTTGTTTTGCGGCCTCATTCATAGAGCCGGTTTCGACGATTTTGATAATGTATTGTAATTGTTGTATTCTCATGCTTTTATTTTAACATAAAATAGCGCGTTTTTCCCGTAAAATGTGGTCTTTCAAGGACTGTATGAGAATAAGACAGGCTGAGGTAGGTAATAGGAAGTAGGCTAGATCAAATAGTTAAAAAATAGAAGATTGGAAACAAAATCTACATCTGGGGACTGATTTTGATGGAAAAATACAGTTTTGCCTTGCTGAAGGTAAGATCTGATTGATAGAATGGTAAAAAATTGATTGAGGAGATCTTATGAAAAAACTCGTTTCCTGGTATAAGAAAAAGGATAAGGAATTGGAAACCCATTTCACAGCTGGTCTGTTGCAGATCAATTTTGTGACCAATGCTCTGATTCTATTGGCCTTTTACATCTATTTGGTTATTAGTCAGTCGCTCTACGCAATTAAGGATCCATTCATTCAATTTAGTTTTCTTGCTATAGTATCCTTTACGATGGAGGTCTTGCCCTATGGTGTGACCTTAGCCCTTTTTGTTCCCAATATTTTTGTCATTATCTATGGGATCGGTCGGTGGTCTAGCCTCCAGTTCAAAGAAGCTGAAGAAGAAGCTCTCAAAGATCCGGATTTGTTTGAAGATAGGGTGCCAAAGGAAGGAAAAGGGACAAGAGAAGATGACGCATTCCTTATGAAAGAAAGGCAAGAATCACCTAGTCCTAAGCCTAGCAAAAAGAAAAAGCAACAGCCTACCATTGTTCTTTGGTTTGGTCTCTTTGGTTGCTTTCTCGAAGCGATTTTCATTTACATCGTCAAGGAGATGACCTTTTACGAATGGAATGAGCCCTTGATCAATTCTCAGAAACATGCCTTGATCTGGTCTGGCGCCTATCCGACCTTCTTTACACTGGCAGCTCTTACTTTACTAGCCTTGATTATCTATTCCTACCGGGATGCGAATTCACTTTCGCCGTTAGCAAATGTCTTCTGTATTAGTGGCATTCTAGGAGGAGTGGTTCTCCTCTTAGTTTTTGATAATCAACTGCAGGTAGCAAGTTTTCACACCTTTTTCTTACTGATCTATTCCATCCATCTCTTATGGGTTCGCATTAAGGAGTGGCAGGAAGATCGAACAGAGATAAGCTATGAGAATCGTCTACTTCAATGGCTCCATCAGCTCTTAAATCGGTCGCGTAACTGGCCTTGGCTAGCGGTCCTTGTCGCTCTTCCAACTCTTGCCCTTATTGTCCTCGTTCTCATGCTCTTTGGGCAGCAGCCGGATTCCATGATCAAGGCATGGACCAATACAGCTGACTGGGCCTTCTCACAGAAGATCCCTCCTCAGAATCTTATCATTGATGAGCACTATCTCTGTACGGTTGCGGCTGGTGGGCATGAAAAAGTTGTCAAGCCCCAGCGGATGGGCATCCGCCACGGTCATCCAGTCGTTGTCAATCGCCAGCTTTGTATTGCCAATGCCTTTGAACAGGTACTAGAAGAAAAGACGCCGCGATTCCATCGCTTCTTGCGTCGCAATTACGACCGCTATGGCTATCCCTTTGCTAAACACATCAAGAAGAAATGGGCTATGGACCTGATTTACTACCTAATGAAACCCTTGGAATGGCTCTTTTTACTTGTTCTTTATCTAGTTGATCGTAAGCCTGAAAATCGAATTGCCATGCAATACATCAAACCGATCCCAGAAGATTTTGACCTCAAGAAAGCTTCGTAAGCTACCGATTTCTACTTGACAAGCGAGAAGGAGCGCGATATAATGAGACAAATTTAACCTTTAAGAGGTCCAGAGAGGCCTGCAAGGAAAGACGGAATAAAGATCAGCGGACGGAGTCTAGCTGATCATTTGTAGGGCCTTGCTTTTGCGAGGTCTTTTTTGCTGAAAGAAAGAAGAGGATTTCAATGGTCAGTGACAGTTGTAAAAAACGCTTTGGTAAAATCATGATGGAAGACATGGAGTTAATCGCTCAAGAAGAGATTGCGCCACGGATTTTTTCAATGGTCTTAAAGGGGGAAATGGTGGCGCAAATGCTACCAGGTCAATTCCTTCATATCCGCGTCCCTGATGGGTCCAAGCTCCTTCGCCGTCCGATTTCAATTTCTGAGATTGATCCTGAGACACAGACGTGTCGCTTAATCTACCGCATCGAAGGCGGGGGGACAGCTATCTTTTCCCAATTGCCAATCGGTAGCAAACTCAGCGTGATGGGGCCTCAGGGAAATGGTTTTGATCTCACCAATCTCGGCCAAGGTCAGAAAGCCTTGATCATTGGTGGCGGGATCGGTGTTCCTCCTTTGGTCCAAGTGGCTAAACAACTTCACCAACAAGGGGTAGAAGTTGAAGTGGTTGTCGGCTTCGCGACCAAAGAAGCCGTCATTTTGGAAGAAGAGCTTACTAAGGTGGCTCATGTCACTGTAACGACAGACGATGGGACTTATGGCACTAAGGGCTATGTCTCAACGGTCATTGATCAGATGGACCAGGAGTTTGACGCTATCTATTCTTGTGGAGCACCTGGCATGCTCAAATATGTCAATACCAAATTCCATGATCATCCCCGCGCCTACATTTCTATGGAATCGCGTATGGCTTGTGGGATGGGTGCTTGCTATGCCTGTGTGGTGCATCTGGAAAATGAAAGCCAAGCAGCCAATAAGCGCGTGTGTGAAGACGGACCGGTCTTTGAAACCGGTACGATTGTGATGTAGGAGGACCTTATGACAGCAAATCGACTAGCCGTATCCTTACCTGGTTTAGACTTGAAAAACCCGATTATTCCGGCATCTGGCTGTTTTGGCTTCGGTCAAGAATATGCCAAATACTATGACTTAGACCTGCTTGGATCCATCATGATCAAGGCGACAACTGCTGAGGCTCGCTTCGGAAATCCGACTCCACGAGTTGCTGAGACGCCTGCAGGCATGCTCAATGCCATTGGACTCCAAAATCCAGGCGTAGACGTGGTCCTGGCGGAAAAACTCCCTTGGTTGGCCCAGCATTATCCAGATCTACCGATTATCGCCAACGTAGCCGGCTTCTCCAATGAAGAGTATGCAACGGTATCTGGTAAGATCTCGCAAGCGCCAAATGTCAAGGCCATCGAGCTCAATATCTCTTGTCCCAACGTAGACCATGGCAACAATGGCCTCTTAATCGGGCAGGTTCCTGAATTGGCCTATGCAGCCGTGAAATCAGCTGTAGAAGCATCCTCAGTCCCTGTCTATGTCAAGTTAACGCCTAGTGTAGCAGACATCACGCAGGTCGCAAAAGCAGCAGAGGATGCAGGGGCGACTGGTTTAACCATGATCAATACCTTGGTCGGCATGCGCTTTGACCTCAAGACTGGTAAGCCCATCATTGCCAATGGAACCGGAGGCATGTCTGGTCCAGCCGTTTTCCCAGTTGCATTAAAACTCATCCGTCAGGTTGCCCAATCCACTAAACTTCCGATTATCGGAATGGGAGGTGTGGATTCAGCAGAAGCAGTCATTGAAATGATGATTGCAGGAGCCTCTGCGATTGGAGTTGGAACCGCTAATTTCACCGATCCTTATGCTTGTCCAACCATCATCGAAGATCTGCCACAGGTCATGGATCGCTATGGTATTGACACCCTTGAGAACTTCCGAAAACATGTACGGGAAAATCTACTGTAAATCCTTGACTTTTCCCAAATATCGTACTACAATAAATAAAAACCTTTAAAGCAGTCCAGAGAGGCTCCTAAGGTCTAGACGGTGAATCATGGTAGTTGTTCCTACCTAATTTTCGTGTAACCTTGCCTCGGGCAAGGTTTTTTTGTAGATAAAATGATCAATCAAAAAAGGAGTAATCCATGCGTGAAGAACGTCCTATTATCGCCCTTGACTTCCCAGCTTTCGAGGATGTCAAAAACTTTTTAGAGCATTTTCCAGAAGACGAAAAATTATTTGTAAAAATCGGAATGGAATTTTTCTATGCAGTTGGTCCTGAAATTGTACATTACCTCAAAGGGCTTGGACACAGTATTTTCCTTGATTTAAAATTGCATGATATCCCAAATACAGTCAAATCAGCCATGTCCGTACTGGGGACCTTCGGAGTAGATATGGTGACGGTCCACGCAGCCGGTGGTGTAGAAATGATGCGCGAAGCCAAGGCAGCTCTTGGTGAAGGGGCTAAATTGGTAGCCGTGACCCAGTTGACTTCTACCAGTGAAGAAGACATGCGTGATTGCCAAAACATCCAAACAACGGTCCAAGAATCAGTAGTTAATTATGCTCGCAAAGCCCAAGAAGCAGGCTTGGATGGCGTTGTCTGCTCAGCTCATGAAGTAGCCTTGATCAAGGATGCCACTTCATCAGACTTTGTCTGTGTCACACCAGGGATTCGTCCTGCTGGAGCTGAAATCGGTGACCAAAAACGGGTTATGACCCCACAAGAAGCCCATAAAATTGGATCTGACTATATTGTTGTTGGACGCCCAATCATCCAAGCAGAAAACCCATGGGACGCTTACCATGAAATTAAGAGACAGTGGAATAGTTAAGAACGTCTAAGAAGCTGTGCTTCAAGACGTTCTACGGAAAGTCCGATGGGATCTTTCCTAAACTATTCACTAGATTTAGAGGATAAAAATAATCGTTTTATCCTCTAAATCGTCGGAAAACTAATCGCTACTAAAGTAGCTCTACGGGAAGTCCTATGGGACCTTCCCTAACGCATTCACTAGATCACAGAAGAGAAAATGATCGTTTCTCTTCTGTGATCGTCGGAATGAACAGAGCCCGATAGGGTCTTTCCTAAACTATTCACTAACTTAGTTGAAAGGAAAATATCGTTTCGTTCAACTAAGTGTCGGAACTTAAAAAGTCCATGGGACCTTCCCTGATGCATTCACTAACCTGTAATGTTGTTGTTTAAATCAAAGAAATGATTTAATTCGTATATGATTAAAATCGTAAAAAGGAGTCGTCATGTCATTAGCTAAAGATATTGCTAGCCATCTTTTGAAAATCGAAGCGGTTTATTTGAAACCAGAAGAACCTTTCACTTGGGCATCTGGGATCAAATCCCCAATTTATACAGATAACCGTGTAACCCTCGCATATCCTGAAACTCGTACCTTGATCGAAAATGGATTTGTAGATAAAATCAAGGAAGCTTTCCCTGAAGTAGAAGTGATTGCGGGGACAGCAACTGCAGGGATTCCTCACGGAGCCATTATTGCGGACAAGATGAATTTGCCATTTGCCTACATTCGTAGCAAACCAAAAGACCACGGTGCTGGAAACCAAATCGAAGGCCGTGTACCACAAGGTCAAAAGATGGTCGTAGTGGAAGATTTGATTTCTACCGGTGGATCTGTCTTGGATGCTGTCGCAGCTGCCAAGCGTGAAGGAGCAGATGTCCTTGGTGTGGTGGCTATCTTCACCTACCAATTGGAGAAGGCAGATAAGAAATTTGCGGAAGCTGGGGTTCAACTTGAAACCTTGTCTAACTATACAGAATTGATTCATTTGGCAGAAGAACAAGGTTACATCACTTCTGAAGGTTTAGAGTTGTTGCACCGTTTCAAGGAAAACCAAGAAACTTGGCAAGATAAATAATACAACTGAAGCGTTTCTAACGCTTCTTTTTTATACTCTTTTCATTAGTTGGTGGTTAACTTGATTCTCAAAGTAAAATCCGGTATGATAGTAGTAATTGTTTTTATGGATGAAGGAAAACTATTTTTAAGGGAGTATAAGATGACAAAAGAACATTATTTGCAAATGAAGAAGCAGGCTCGGGTCTGGTTTACTGTCAATATCATCATCAGTTTGATTGCTATTGCAGGAGGAATTTTAGTGGTCATTAGTAAATCACGTCATATCCCATTTTTATTGATGGCCTTGGGGGCACTGACTTTGATGAACCAAGTCTTGGTTACCCCTGCTTTCAATGCCAAAAAAGATGCTGAGGAAGAACATCCAGAATGGAAGAGTTTGTCTACTAAAGATACTAAACTTCCTGTGGAGAATCTGCAGAAAGGGGTTTTGGTATCAGCTACGGCTCTTCTGATTGTCATTATTGGTTTCTTCATGTTCTATCGTCCTCTTCCGACAACAGACGCAGGAACTGAAGTGATCAATACCTATCGAGAGATCCAGTCTGTACCAGAAAGTTCGACAGAAAAAGAATCTAGCTCGATCTCCAATTTGACTCCGAAAGATGTTCAAACTTTACAAGAATTGAAAGAAGAAATCGAATCCAATGCCCCATCAGATTCAAATTCACTGGATCTTAATAAAGCAAAAGATCTTGCAGAAAAAGCACAGCAACAGAATTGGTTGAAAAGGGGAGAATAAGATTACTTTTCAAGTGGTTTGAAATCAACTAGTTTTTGTGAAAGGGTAAAAAACAAATGACAGTAACAACATTCTGGCTTATTTTGGGTATTCTGACCCTTGTTTTCTTGATCATGCTGTCTATCTTTTACACCTTGTATCGTCGTGAAATAAAAGTGAAAACAGAATCTACCGCAAAAGTTATGGGAGAAGTAGTTGCTTTTGATTCCAAAAATCAACTGCTTATTTCTCTGCCTGTGGTAGAGTATCAAGTCGAGGGTGAAAGATACCAAAAGACCTTTACCTACGCTTATTTCAGAGAGACTTCTTCTAAGTCAAGACAAACCAATGTTTTCGATAGAACCTATGTTCTTGGAGCAGGTAAAAATCTGGATTTGCGGATGATATTCCCAATTGGCTCTCCTATGACTGTCTTTTATAATCCAAGCAAGCCACAGATTGGTTTTGTCGAACGATATGCCGGCTTAGTCGGTTTCTATAAAATCGGGATGATTCTAACAGTTGGGATTTATCTTTGGTTAGTATGTATTTTAATCCTAGTATTTTAGGTCTGTTAGTTAAGGTTAAGAGTTAAAATTTGCTTCGATAAAATGAGTATGTTTATAAATTACATTTCAGAACAATTTTTCTTTGCACTTTACTGTTGATAGTCAGTCCAAAACAGCAGAAATGCTGTTTTTTTGATATAATGGACCTATGTTATCGAAAAGTAAACGTATTCTATTTGGGATACTTCATGTTGTCATGTTGCTAGTGATGGTCCACTGGTTCTTGATCAGTGTGACCTATCTGAGAGAGATTTCATGGCTAGCCATTTTAGGTGCTGGATTGCTATTTCTGCTAGCCTGGCTGAAACGCGATGGGCTAAAGAGTGCCTTTGCTTGGTTGACTCGGCATAAAAAAGGCTTCTTGCTTGGAGCCCTTGTCTTTCAGTTGATTGTTATGGTTTGTGCGGAGCTCTTTATCCGTCGGGATGCCGCGGTTGTTTTCAAAGGAGCTTTTGATCTTCTTAAGCAATCTTCCATCACCAACTACCTCAGTCGCAATCCCAATAACATTCCGCTCTTTCTTTACGAGAAGTTTTTCTATGTCTTATTTGGCTCTAGCGGTCTGTGGGTCATGCAGGCTCTCAATATCCTCTATGTCAATCTGGGTGCAGTCCTCTTGTACAAGCTGTCCCAGAAGCATTTCAATCAAAAAACGGCTAATCTGATCTATCTCTTCTATGTGAGCTTGATCTGTTACTCGCCTTATTTCTATTCTATGTACACGGACATTCCGCCACTTCCTTTGATCGCTCTTCAGTTATGGTGGGCTTTGGATCTATTAAAGGAAGATCAAGCAGTCTCCTGGAAGAAGATTGTTGGCTTGGGCATCTTATCTGGCCTATCCATGTTGATCCGTCCAACGACGATTATTGTCATGATTGCCTTTTGGGCTGTGCTCTTTTTCAGAGGAAATTGGAAGGCCTTTGGAAACATTGCTACGGTGACGGTCTTGACGACGGGCTTTGTCTTTGCAGGATTGAATACAGCGGTTAATCATCAAAGAGTTGTACCGATCTTGAAACAAGAAGGGCTGGCAAAAGGACCGCTCTTGTTTATCAATCTGGGCTTGACAGATATGGGGCACAACCAAGAAGATATGAAAGAAGGCTTGTTGGCCTATATCGATGAGGATAAGCGCTCGGATTACAACAATGGCCTCTTTAAAAAAGAAAATGTGATCAAAGAAATCAAGCGCCGTCTCAAGGAGTACGGACCGTTCGGTTTGATCGGGCATATCTACTACAAGCAATCCTTGACGGTAGCAGAAGGGACCCTAGGTTGGCTTTACCGAGATGTAGAGTATGAGAAGACGCCTTTTATCAATCCTCTCTATGCACCCCTGACTAAAAATAATGGTCTTGCAAAATGGGTGCGGACCTATTTCCTTAGCATTGATCGCCCGCAGTACAGGTATTATGAATTTGTCAAGCAGCTGATCTGGATCGTCCTATCAGCTGGTTTGGTTGGAGCTTATCTCAAACGTCGAGATACAGATGACTTTAACTTCCTTTCCTTAGCGGTTTTTGGTGGCTTGCTCTTCTTAACCATCTTTGAAGGAGGGAAGACCCGCTACCTCATCCAATTCTTACCGCAAATTTTACTAGTCGCTTCGATCGGTCTAGCAGGATTTACCAAGAAAGAAAATACCTAAAAGCTCTGGCTTGTTTGACAGGCAGAAATTGAGGTTGGATAAAAATGTCCAGCCTCTTTTTTATCCAGTGGATCTGCGCCAAATGTGGTATAATGGAAGGTAAGAATTTATTGGATAGCGGAGAGTTTCCATGCAGCATTCACCCTGGCATGAAGCCATCAAATCCCATCTTCCAGAAGGGTATTTTCACCAGATCAATGACTTTATGAATGAAGTCTACAGCAAAGGAGTGGTTTATCCACCGCGTGACAAGGTCTTTAAGGCCTTGCAGACGACAGAGATGGATCAGGTCAAGGTCTTGATCTTAGGCCAAGATCCCTACCATGGACCGGATCAAGCGCAGGGCTTAAGTTTTTCTGTTCCGGATCATGTACCAGCGCCGCCTTCTTTGCAAAATATTCTCAAAGAATTGCGCTCAGATATCGGAGAGAAGCGTTCCCATGATCTGACCTCTTGGGCAGAGCAAGGAGTGCTCTTGCTCAATGCCTGCTTGACAGTGCCAGCTGGTCAGGCCAATGGCCATGCAGGACAAATTTGGGAGCCTTTCACAGATGCTGTGATCAAGGTGGTTAATGAGTTGGAGGAGCCTGTTGTCTTTATCCTCTGGGGATCTTATGCCCGTAAGAAAAAGCCGCTGATTACCCAAGATCGACATTTGGTCCTTGAATCAGCTCACCCAAGTCCCTTATCGGCCTACCGAGGATTCTTTGGTTCCCAACCCTTTTCAAAAACCAATCAATTTTTGACAGAGGCGGGACGCGAGCCGATTGATTGGTTAAGATAGGAGAAAGAAATGCCGCAATTAGCAACGATTTGTTACATTGACAATGGGAAAGAATATCTCATGTTGCATCGCAATAAAAAGCCCAATGATGTCCATGAAGGTAAATGGATCGGAGTTGGTGGAAAATTAGAACGCGGGGAAACCCCACAGGAGTGTGCTGCGCGTGAGATTTTTGAGGAGACGGGCCTTAGAGCCAAGCCAGTCTTGAAAGGGATCATTACCTTTCCGGAGTTTACTCCAGATTTGGACTGGTACACCTATGTCTTCAAGGTAACAGATTTTGAGGGAGAACTGATCGAGTGTAACGAAGGGACCTTGGAGTGGGTACCTTATGATCAAGTCCTCTCAAAACCAACTTGGGAAGGGGACCACACCTTTGTCGAGTGGTTGTTGGAGGATAAACCCTTCTTTTCAGCAATGTTTCGCTATGACGGCGACCGCTTGTTAGAGTCGCATGTTGATTTTTATGAATAAAGGAGAATGCAATGGTTGTCATTAAAAATGGTCGCGTAATGGATCCCAAGACTGGCTTGGATCAAGTCTGTGATCTTCGCATTGAAGGAAAGAAAATCGTAGAGATCGCTGAAAACCTCCCAACGGATGGACAAGAAGTCCTTGATGCTACTGGTCTGGTGGTTGCTCCTGGTTTGATCGATGTACACGTGCATTTCCGCGAGCCCGGTCAAACCCATAAAGAAGACATCCATACGGGTGCCTTAGCCGCAGCTGCTGGTGGTTTTACTCGAGTGGTCATGATGGCCAATACCAATCCGACCATTTCAGATATTACGACCTTAGAGGAAGTCTTAGCTTCTGCAGCCAAGGAAAATCTCCACATTCATACGGTAGCGACAGTGACTAAGAACTTTGACGGTCAACACCTGACAGATTTTGAAGGCTTGCTTAAGGCTGGTGCGGTAGGATTTTCAGATGATGGAATTCCGCTTCAAAGCACTAAGGTTGTCCGCCAAGCTTTGGAAGAAGCTAAGCGTCTAGGTACTTTTATTAGTCTGCATGAAGAAGACCCTGAGTTGAATGGCATTCTTGGTTTGAATGAAAATATTGCCAAGGAACACTTTCATGTCTGTGGGGCGACGGGTGTAGCCGAATATTCAATGGCTGCGCGTGATGCCATGATTGCCCATGCGACAGGTGCTCACCTCCATATCCAACACCTCTCCAAGGAAGAAAGTGTCAAGGTGGTGGAATTTGCCCAAGGATTAGGAGCTCATGTGACGGCAGAAGTGGCACCCCAACACTTTTCGAAAACAGAAAGTCTGCTCTTGACTAAAGGAAGCAATGCTAAGATGAATCCACCTCTTCGCTTGGAATCAGACCGTCTAGCAGTGATTGAAGGATTGAAGTCAGGCGTCATCTCTGTGATTGCGACGGACCACGCGCCTCACCATGCGGATGAGAAGAATGTCCCTGATATTACCAAAGCACCATCTGGCATGACTGGGCTTGAAACTTCGCTTTCTCTTGGTTTGACCTACTTGGTGCATGCTGGCCATTTAAGCTTGATGCAGTTGCTTGAAAAGATGTCCTATAATCCAGCACGTCTCTATGATTTTGATGCTGGCTATATCGCAGTGGATGGACCGGCAGATTTAACCATCTTTGATCCAGAAGCAGATCGTCTGGTATCGGATCATTTCGCTTCAAAAGCAGGCAATTCACCATTTGTAGGTGAAACATTAAAAGGAAAAGTTGCTTATACGATCTGTGATGGACAAGTGATTTTTCAAGGATAAGTGATCGTATTCATATGAATCTTAAAAAAATGATGCAAGGCTTGGTTTTCTTTTTAACCAGCCTTCTTGTCTTTGTCTTTCTATTTTGTGCTTTGCTACCAATTGCATCTCCTCGTATGACCAAGCCCAAAATGGCTACGAAAGAAGTCACCTATACTTATGTAGCTCTAGGAGATTCACTGACCGAAGGAGTAGGGGATAGCACCAAGCAAGGGGGCTTTGTCCCCATCCTTGCTCAAAGCCTGTCTAATGAAAATGACGGTCAGTACCAGCCTGTCAACTATGGAGTAGCTGGGAATACAAGTGCTCAGATCTTAGATCGGCTCAAGAAGCAAACAGACCTTCAGAAGGATCTCAAAAAGGCGCGTGTCATGACCTTAACGGTTGGTGGAAATGATTTGCGCAAAGTCGTTGTCGATCATCTGAGTGATTTTTCTCTATCAGATATCCAAAAACCGCTCAAGTATTATACAGCGAACCTCAAAGAAATTATTACAAAGGCCAGAAAGGACAATCCCCATCTTCCCATTTATGTAGTGGGGATCTACAATCCTCTTTATCTGAATTTTCCTGAATTAACTAGTATCCAGACGGCTGTAGATCGTTGGAATGAGACGACGGAAGAAACCATCGCGCAATTTGATCAGGTCTATTTCGTTCCGATCAATGATCTGCTTTATAAAGGAATTGATGGCAAAATGGGCGTATCAGAAATCAGTGACGGGAAGACAACCGTTATCAATGATGCCCTGTATGAAGAGGATAGCTTTCACCCTAACAATACGGGCTATGAAAAGATGAAACAAGCAATATTGGAGAAAATCAATGCCACGAAGAAAACTTGGAGTCAAAAATAATCCCATCAAAGAGAAGGTCCCCTTCCTTCAAAAAATAAATATTTGGAAATGGTTGTTTTTAGGATTGGTCAGCCTTCTCTTAGCCTTCGCTATAGTTGTGCAAGGACGCTTAGCGACGCCAAGAGAAGATGTTAGCCAGCTTCATCAAGCAGTTGGCACCAAAGATGTCAAAGTTGGAACCATGACAACGACTCGTGATCAACTCAATGACACTATCAAATCGCTTCTGAAAAAATATAAGCTGTCCGACTACAAGGTCTATGCGGACAATCAGCAAATCCTATTAGAAGGACAGTTGAGTCTCTTGGGGAAGGATTATCCCTTATACATTTACTTTCAACCATCCAAATTGGAAAATGGGAACATCCTCTTGACGGTGAAGGATTTTTCAGTTGGAACCTTTCAAATTCCTCAAAAAATGGTTTTGCGACTTTTAAGCAAAAATAAAAATATCCCAGATTTTATCCAGATTTCTCCAAAGGAGTCTACCATTACCATTGTACTACCAAAAATTGACAATGATTTTGGAATTTACGTCAAGGCCAATACCATTGATCTCTATAATGACAAGATCGTTTTCGATTTGTATCAGAAGAAGTAGGGCGAAAGAGGCTATTCAAATTGAATTCACAATCATCTTAAAAAATTTCCTTAGGCTTAATAATTCCGAGAGAGTGGGACAGAAATCGGTAATTCGTTAGAATTCGATTTCGTCGTCCCACCTCCGCACAGTTGAGTAGGGCTGTAAAAGCTGATGAAATCAGCGTAGTAGAGCCCACTCAACCACTGCGTCTTGCTCGACAATCCAAAAACAATTGAGAGGCTAGGACTTTTGTCCCAGCCTCTTTTCTCACGGCGGAAAGTTTCATTACATGATGTGTTTGAATGATCCTAATTGTTTTTATCATTATAATTTTTTTAATAGCACCTAGGTTTTCTTATGAAAAACAGGCTGTCTATAGTCTAAGAAGATCAGAAAGAATTATTTTGTTTCTATTCAAAAAATTCAGAATATTACGGAAAATTCTTGACATTGTTTTTTCCCTATGCTAAAATACTAAACAAGACATTGAACAAAGGAGAAAGTCAAACATGAAAACAGCTAAGTTTATTCAATTTGCTTTGTTGTTGAGGTATAAGGGCTAGTGCAGAAGCATTAGTCCTGTTTGGCTTACCAAGCGGGCAAAAACATCTCGCTTGGTTGACCGAGTGAGATGTTTTTCTTTATATCCACTACATAGAAATGAGGAGACCCTATGCGTAAAGTTGAATTTTTAGATACCAGCCTTCGGGATGGCGAACAGACTCCAGGAGTTAATTTCTCTATCAAAGAAAAGATTGCCATTGCTAAACAATTGGAAAAGTGGGGCATTTCTGCTATTGAAGCAGGTTTTCCTGCAGCTAGTCCTGATTCCTTCACAGCTGTTCAAGAGATTGCCAAGGTCTTGACCAAGACAGCCGTGACAGGTTTGGCCCGTTCTGTCAAATCAGATATTGATGCTTGTTATGAAGCCTTGAAGGATGCTAAGTATCCACAAATTCACGTCTTTATCGCAACCAGTCCGATTCACCGGGAGTTTAAACTCAACAAGACAAAGGAAGAAATCCTTGAAACGATCAAAGAGCACGTTTCTTACGCTCGCTCAAAATTTGAGATTGTGGAATTCTCTCCCGAAGATGCGACCCGGACGGAATTGGATTTCCTCTTGCAAGTCGTACAGACTGCAGTCGATGCTGGTGCCAGCTATATCAACATTCCTGATACAGTCGGTTTTACGACACCAGCAGAGTACGGTGCCATTTTCAAATACTTGATTGACCATGTCAAGACAGACCGCGAGATTATCTATTCCCCTCATTGCCATGATGACCTAGGTATGGCCGTGGCGAATAGCCTCGCTGCTGTTAAAAATGGTGCCCGTCGTGTCGAAGGAACCATTAATGGAATCGGGGAGCGGGCCGGCAATGCGGCGCTTGAAGAAGTAGCAGTTGCTCTCAATATTCGCGAAGACTATTTTCAAGTGGAGAGTCCGATTGTCCTTAATGAAACCATCAACACTTCTGAGTTGGTCTCTCGTTACTCTGGTATTCCAATTCCTAAAAACAAGGCAGTTGTTGGTGGCAATGCCTTCTCACACGAGTCTGGAATCCACCAAGATGGGGTCCTTAAAAATCCTCTTACTTATGAAATCATCACCCCTGAGTTGGTGGGTGTTAAGAGCAACAGCCTTCCGCTTGGAAAATTGTCTGGTCGCCATGCCTTTGTCGAAAAACTGCATGAGTTGGGACTGGAATTTACAGAGGAAGACATCAAGCCATTGTTTGCTAAGTTCAAATCTCTGGCAGACAAGAAACACGAGATCACAGATGCCGATATCCGCGCCCTTGTTGCCGGTACAGCAGTGGAAAATCCAGAAGGATTCCAATTTAACGATCTCCGCTTAACCACCAATGCAGATGAAACGATTACAGCGGCGGTTAGCCTCAGCAATGAAGAAGGGGAAGTGCTTGAATTCCTTGCCAATGGTCAAGGGTCGGTTGAAGCGATCTTTAATGCGATTGATAAATTCTTCAACCAAACGGTTCGCTTGACCTCATACAATATCGATGCAGTGACTGATGGGATCGATGCCCAAGCCCGTGTCTTGGTATCCGTGGAAAATGTTGATACCGATACGATTTTCAATGCCTCTGGTTTGGACTTTGACGTATTGAAAGCCTCTGCCATCGCTTATATCAATGCTAACACGCTGGTTCAAAAAGAGAATGCGGGTGAGATGGGACGAGCTGTCTCCTACCGTGATCTTCCACAAGCCTAAGAGGAACTGAATATGACAAAGAAAATTGTAACACTTGCAGGAGATGGGATTGGCCCTGAGATCATGGCAGCTGGACTAGAGGTCCTTGCAGCCGTCGCTCCCAAAATCGGCTTTGATTATAGTCTAGAAGACAAACCTTTTGGGGGTGCTGGAATTGATGCCGCTGGCCACCCACTTCCCCAAGATACTCTAAAAGCAGCTAAAGGAGCGGATGCTATTCTTCTCGCAGCCATCGGGAGTCCTGAGTATGACAATGCTCCTGTTCGTCCAGAACAAGGCCTGCTCGCTATTCGCAAGGAATTAAATCTCTTTGCCAATATTCGTCCTGTACGGATTTTTGACGCCTTGAAACACTTGTCTCCTTTGAAACCAGAGCGTATCGAGGGTGTCGACTTCGTGGTCGTACGTGAATTGACAGGTGGGATTTACTTTGGAGAGCATATCTTGAAAGAAGATATAGCGCGCGATATCAATGATTACAGTGCAGAAGAAATCCGTCGGATTATGCGCCAAGCCTTCAAGATCGCGCAAGGACGTGGTAAGAAAGTGACAAGTATCGATAAGCAAAATGTTCTGGCAACGTCTAAATTGTGGCGCCAAGTGGCAGAAGAAGTTGCTAAAGAATTTCCAGATGTGACCTTAGAGCACCAGCTTGTCGATAGTGCGGCCATGATCATGATTACCAATCCAGCCCGCTTTGATGTCGTAGTGACAGAGAATCTATTTGGAGATATCTTATCTGACGAATCGAGTGTCCTTCCTGGAACACTAGGCGTGATGCCATCTGCCAGTCATTCTGACCAAGGACCAAGTATGTACGAACCGATTCATGGTTCAGCACCAGATATTGCAGGTCAAGGCATTGCCAATCCGATTTCCATGATCCTCTCTGTTGCCATGATGCTCCGAGACAGTTTTGGAGAAACAGCAGGTGCAGAAATGATCGAAGAAGCTGTCAATCAAACCTTGAATCAAGGAATCTTGACACGGGATCTAGGTGGTCAGGCTTCTACTGCAGAGATGACTGCAGCCATTATTGGGAATCTCTAAGATGACTTGGAGAGATCGCTGTTTAGTGCTAATCGCAATTTGGAATAGTATCGTATTTCTGACCTATGGCTTAGATAAACGAAAAGCTATCCAAAACAGGTGGCGGATTCCTGAAAAGGTCCTGTTACTCGAGAGCTGGGTGCTTGGTGGATTCGGAGCTCTACTAAGTGGATATCTCTTTCACCACAAGGTGCGGAAATGGTATTTTCAAGCCACCTGGTGGGGCAGTAGCCTTCTTTTAGCAGGTGCCCTCTTTCTAATCCTTCAATGGATTTCATAACAAGAAGATAAATGGAGAAAGACGATGAGTGGAAAATCTATCTTTGATAAACTTTGGGACCGCCACGTGATTACAGGAGTGGAAGGACAACCCCAACTCATGTATGTGGACCAACACTACATCCACGAAGTGACGAGTCCGCAAGCCTTTCAAGGATTACGGGACGCAGGACGCAAGGTTCGACGACCCGATTTAACCTTTGGAACCTTTGATCACAATGTTCCAACGGTCAATATTTTTGATATTCGAGATGTGATTTCAAAAGCCCAGATTGATAAATTAGCTGAGAATGTGGTGGACTTTGGGATTGATCATGCTGCCCATGGTTCTGCCAAGCAAGGTATCGTTCATATGGTGGGCCCTGAAACCGGTCGGACCCAGCCTGGAAAATTTATTGTCTGTGGAGACAGCCATACCGCAACCCACGGAGCCTTTGGTGCCATTGCCTTTGGGATTGGAACCAGTGAAGTGGAGCATGTCTTTGCTACCCAAACCATCTGGCAAGTCAAACCCAAAAAAATGTTGGTTGAATTCACCGGAACCCCACAAAAAGGGATCTATTCAAAGGATTACATCCTAGCTTTGATAGCGCGCTACGGTGTTGCTTGTGGAGTTGGCTATGTCGTAGAGTATCGGGGAGAAGCAATTGATCGTTTGACTATGGAAGAACGCATGACCATCTGTAACATGTCGATCGAGTTCGGGTCCAAAATGGGTATCATGAATCCAGATGAGACGACCTTTGACTACCTCCGGGGACGCGAATGTGTGCCAGATGATTTTGAGGCCGCAGTAGCAGATTGGAAGACTCTGGTTAGTGATGACGATGCCGTTTATGACAAGGTCATCCGTATGGATGTATCTGATCTTGCTCCGATGGTGACTTGGGGGACCAATCCTTCTATGGGAGTGGACTTCGAGACTCCTTTTCCAGAGATTCGCGACATGAATGATGAACGGGCTTATCATTATATGGATCTTGAACCTGGCCAAAAACCAGCAGACATTGAATTAGGCTATATCTTTATCGGTTCTTGTACCAATGCGCGTCTCAGCGATTTGGAGTTGGCAGCCAAGTTTGTGAAAGGCAAAAAAATTGCGCCAAACTTAACTGCTATTGTGGTACCTGGCTCTCGTCCGGTTAAGCAAGCCGCCGAAAAATTAGGCTTAGACAAGATCTTCATGGATGCGGGCTTTGAATGGCGTGATCCAGGATGCTCCATGTGTCTAGGAATGAACCCAGACAAGGTTCCAGATGGGGTCCACTGTGCCTCTACTAGCAACCGGAACTTTGAAGACCGCCAAGGATTTGGGGCTAAAACCCATCTCTGTAGCCCAGCAATGGCCGCTGCAGCAGCAATAGCTGGTCGCTTTGTCGACGTGCGCCAAATGCCAGAAGTGGAGTAAAAGGAGGAACCATGGAGAAATTTACCATTTATACGGGAACTACGGTTCCTTTGATGAACGATAATATTGATACCGATCAAATCCTCCCCAAGCAATTCTTAAAGCTGATTGATAAAAAAGGTTTTGGGAAATACCTCATGTATGCTTGGCGCTATTTGGATGACCAATATACTGAGGATCCAGATTTTATCTTTAACAAGCCAGAATATCGCAAGGCGACCATTTTGATCACTGGGGACAATTTTGGTGCTGGCTCCTCTCGGGAGCACGCAGCCTGGGCTTTAGCTGACTATGGTTTTAAAGTCGTTATCGCCGGCTCCTTCGGAGATATTCATTACAATAATGAGCTCAATAATGGCATGCTGCCGATTGTCCAACCACTAGAGGTTCGTCAACAATTGGCAAGTTTGAAGCCGACAGATCCAGTGACAGTAGATTTGGAAGAGCAGAAGATCATCTCGCCTGTAGGAGAGTTTCGCTTTGAGATCGATCAAGATTGGAAGCACAAATTGCTCAACGGCTTGGATGATATCGGGATTACGCTTCAGTACGAAGACTTGATCGTAGCTTATGAGAAGAACCGGCCAGCTTACTGGCAATGATAAAATTGTATACCGAATTACGAATTTTCTGAAAATATATTGAATTTGAGACTATTTTTTGATACAATACTAAAAAGAATAGAAAAGGAAAGAGACTTATGACAAAACACATTCAATGGGACGGAACACTTTCACAAGAAGGATTTGACATTCTTAAAGGAGAGGGTGGCTGTATCGTCTGCCCTACCAAAGTCGGCTACATCATTATGACCAGCGACAAAGCTGGCTTGGAACGGAAGTTTGAAGCTAAAGAACGCAACCGTAACAAACCAGGTGTGGTTCTTTGCGGAAGTATGGATGAACTTCGTGCCCTTGCGCAATTGAATCCTGAAATCGAAGCCTTCTACCAAAAACATTGGGATGAAGATATCTTGCTTGGTTGTATCCTTCCTTGGCGTGAAGATGCCTATGCAAAATTGCAAGCCTTCGGAGATGGACGTGAAGAACTCATGACAGACGTTCGTGGAACTTCATGCTTTGTCATCAAATTTGGTAAAGCTGGTGAGCAAATCGCCAAAGAAATGTGGGAAAAAGAAGGCAAGATGGTTTACGCTTCTTCAGCCAACCCTTCCGGTAAAGGAAACCGCGGGAAGGTCGAAGGAATCGGTGAGCGCATCGAAGGTGCCGTTGACTTGGTTATCGAAGCCGATGATTATGTAGCTTCTATCCAACCAGACAAGACCATTGAAACTCGCTATGAACAAGGTGTGATGGTTTCTATGGTTGATGCCGAAGGAAATCTCATCCCAGAACAAGGAGCAGGTAGCCGTTCTGTCAATACTTGTCCAGTTGTGATCCGTAAAGGATTGGATATCGATAAAATCATGATGCACTTATCTGATCATTTCAACTCTTGGAACTATCGCCAAGGGGAATACTATTAAGAAACAGAAAAAGCATTCCATTTGGGATGCTTTTTTTGTGAAAGGATAAAAGATGGTATAATAGAGTCAAACGATGTTCCAGTAGAAGGGGAAGTGGTATGGTCTCCAGAAAAGCATTTATCGATAAAGCCAATCAGGAAGGTTTTTCTTTCAACATCCAAATCCCATGGTGGACGTACAATAACTTCAAGTCATTGGTTTGGAGAAAAAGGCTCTCTGAGGAGCAACTCTATCAGATCTTTCTTTTACTTTGTAGAGAGGTAGAAGACCGGCAAAAGCAAGCTGTAGCGGATAAGAGAAAGTATCAGACCGGATTTTATGTAGTGGCATGCAATGGTCGCGAATTTCGCTTTGAGTTTGCTTTTAAAAAGAACCAAGAACTAAGAGTTTATAATTTATTTGAGACCGTCAATGGTCGCAAGAAACTCACCCTGATGGACCTGCTTGATTACATAATGGATTGACTGTGTATAGAAACAATAAGGGTTCACTACAAATTGATAAAAGAAAGAGTAGTTCTATGATTTCAAGAGATGCATTTTTAGAAAGAATCAACCAAGAGGGATTCTCATTTAGCATTGAAATCCCGCGCAGAAATTTTTCGGATTTTACATCATTAGTTCGGAGAAGAAGAATTTCAGAAGAAGCCCTCTATCAGCTGTTTTATAACTATTGTCAGGAGCTAGAAAACTGTTTGAAAGAAGCAGGGGAGAAACGACGATTACTCTTCAATAAATTTCCAGTTAGCCCCGTTCATGATAAATATAAAACGAAATTTGATACAGTGGCACCCAACGGACGGGAGTTCCGCTTTGAGTTTGTCTTTAGCAATGACAATCGTTTAAAAGTTTATCATCTTATCGAAACTGTTAATGGTCGTAGGAAAAAAACTCCTATGGAAATACTGATGGACCTAGTCGATGCTTTATAGTGGATACTGATCTAAGAGAAATCTTATGAGATACCTATTTCTTCTTGATTCCATTGGGCCTAGTAACTATAATGAATGAGTTTAATAAAGCTACAGGTAGACTCTTATTCCTCTGCTTGTTTGCTCTTACTTTTTCATGTTGGTACTATTTGTAATCATCACAGCTATTAAACCGACCTTTCCTATTTGATCGCCTAATAGCTAGTAGTTATCGAAGTACGGTTGGGAAATAGACAAAAGACAAAAAAGGACTCTATTTTTACGTTAGAGACCTTTTTGACAAGTAGGGGTTGAACTGTAAAGCTGGAGAATGGTAGTAAGAGTTTTCTAACTGGTTGAAATTTGGTACACTAGAGCTATGAAGATAGAAGATACTATTAAAAAAGCAATCATTTTAGGAGCTACAGGAGGGATTGGCCGGCAGCTAGCGAAAGAACTGGCAAGAAGTCTGGAGCATCTGGTCTTAGTGGGTCGTGATGCTGACAAACTCTCCCAAGTTCAAAAGGAACTAACTGGGAGCAAGGCGCAACTGTCAATCCTAACGTTAGATATGCTAGATCAAGTAGCCCTAGAAGCTTTTGTAGAGAACCTAGATGCAGATCTTCTTGTCAATTGTGCGGGATTAGCCTATTTTTCCCGTGGAAGTGACCTTGATTCAGCCAGTGAGCAAGACCTCTGGCAAGTCAATTACCATGCTCCGGTCCAACTAATTAAGCAGTTAGTGCAGAAGAATCAGAAGATCCACTTGGTCCAGCTGTCATCTCTGGCTGCTCTTTTTCCTCATCCCTATCTAGCAGCCTACAGTGCCAGTAAGGCTGCCTTGCAGACCTACACTCTTGCTCTCCAGGAGGAACTGAAGCAATCAGATTCCCCGATACAGCTAGGTCTCTATATTCTTGGACCAGTCCAAACAGCTATTTTTCCTCCCAAACTAGTAGAAGCATTGGGAGGTGGTAGCTTGCAGATGAAGCCTGAGAAAGTCGCTCAGCAGTTGATCCGATTTATAGAAAGGGATACTTCCTATGCGATTATCGGGCTTCGCTATCGCTTGCTAGTTTGGCTAGGTCGCTTGCTTCCCCAAAGGTGGATCATCCGTCTCCTTGCTATATATTTAAAAAAGGGACTGAATAGATGAAATTTGTATTTATATTTTTAGCCGTTACTTATCTTCTCTTATTTCTCATCCGTTGGTTGCTGTCCTTCACTTATTATAAAAAAAGTCAGGCTCATATTGCGGACTTCCCAGAAGAGCTTTTTACGGTGGTCCAACCCATCCTCTCAGGGGATCCTCGTTTAGAGAGTGATTTGCGGGCCAATCTCCAGCAAACTGAAGCAGTAGAATTCTACTGGTTGATTGATCAGTCTGATATAGAAGCCCAACGAGTAGCAGATCAGATTTGCCAAGAGGCTTCCTTTGCCCAACGAATTCGTACCTTTCTCATTGAAGACGTCCCTCAGGGGATTAATCCCAAGAGTTACAAGATTGAGCAGGTTGTAGAAGAGCTGACCCGGCCTTATCTGATTGTTTTGGACGATGATAGTGTGATTGATTTTTCTAAAATGGGTGAGCTAACTGACTATCTGGGTCAAGAGGTCATTCTGACAGGCATTCCCTATAACCAGGAGAGAAGCAATTTCTGGTCTAAGCTGGTCGCAGCATTTGTTAATGGCAATTCTTTTATTACCTATTTTACCATGGCAGAAGTTGAGGCGAATCACTCCATCAACGGGATGTTCTATATCCTACCGGTAGAACTTGCAAAAGACCAGGGGCTCTTCACAGCGATTAAGGATTTTCTATGTGATGATTTAGCCGTGGCCGATTTTTTAAGGAGTAAAGGAGTATCCATTATCCAAACAAGGGTCACCTGTAATGTTCGAACGACTATCAAGGATGCCAAGCAATATTTGCTCCAGATGAAGCGTTGGCTTCTCTTTAGCTCTATCTATCTCAAAGAACACCTGGATTGGAAGCTGTTTAGTCTCATAGGTTTACCGAGTTTTCTACCTCTTCCAACTTTGATCTTAAGTCTTTTTTTAGGTTGGCCGTATTTTCTTCTAGTATTGGGCTTACTGGGATTCAAGGCAGTATGGATGCTCCTCTATCGACAAAGCATCCTATCCAATCGCCTACACTTGGATGAAGTCATCTACGAAGTGCTGAATGATCTCCTGCTTCCTTGGCTGTTTATCTATGTTCTGGTGACTCCTCCTGTGATTAATTGGCGGGGGCGAAAGATTCGTGTGACGGACGGAAAGATTCGTTATGAGTAAGATGAAGTCCTATCTAGATCGCTTGTCTGATTTATCTCTTGATCAGACCATGCTAGACTCTAATCGCTTGGTCCTCTTTCTCAGTGGGAGCAGTGATGTCACTTGTGCCGGGCTGACAGCTGGGCAGCTAGACCTCCTCCATGCGATTTGTCCATCAGGTTATAGAGTAGTAGAGAGTAATTTTCCCTTCAATCAAGATTTTGAACATATAAAATTTCCTCAAGTATCCCTAATGTCGGCTTCTGCATCCAATATCATCTATTATTGGCATACCATTTTGAACTCTCGCTTTCAAAAGCTCATACAACAACACTTGTCTCCCTTACTGGAAGTGCAGGAGGTGGTTCTTGTTTGTAAGAGTTCAGGGGTCAATATGCTGACGCAGTGGCTTAGAAGTGTAGGGAAGGAGGTATCCTTGCCAAGATTGCGTGTGATAGCGCTTGGCCCGGTTTCCCAACTTCTCTTACGTCAAAAGGAGGTAGAGGTATTGGTTATCAAAGGCAAAAAAGATCCTTATTCACGAATTTTGGACCGCCATTCAGCGGATATCCAAGTGGATACGAATCATTATAGCTATGAATACAGAGAAGATGTGAAAGGAATCATCTATGACTGGATTAGAAAAAGTGATAAAAATCGATGTGATTAGCGTTCCCTTTAGTGGCCATTTATTTCCAACCTTGACTTTGGTCAAGCCCTTGCTAGAGGATCCTCGTTTTCAGGTTCGAGTCATCACAGGTTTTCAAAAAAAGGAATTGGTCGAGCAGATTGGCTTCGACTGCCTTGCCTTGTTTCCTGACCGTCCGACGGTCATGGAAGATATAGCCAATACATCCAAGCAAGCAAATCTCTTTATCATGTACCAACAATTAGGGGCTAATAGCAAACTGATTCCTGAAGTTTTCAACGAGATAAATCGAATTTGGGACTCTGAAGGACAACCAGACTTGATTATTGCAGATTTTGTAGCCGCTCCTGCTGGAGTTTTAGCAGATCGTTTGGGCATTCCCTGGATTACGACCATTCCAAGTCCAGTAGCGATTGAAAGTCGCACGACTACCCCTGCATATCTAGGAGGGTGGAAACCGCATCAGGGGACCTTCTATAAGTGGAGAGATGCTCTGGGTAGGCAAGTCATCCGTCTGGCAAAGAAAGTTGGATTTGCGCTGGTTAAGAAGAATCTTGATACCATACAGGATTTTAAACTCTACCGTGAAGATGGGACAGAAGCGGTCTATTCTCCCTATTCAATCTTAGCTCTGGGCATGAAAGAGTTGGAGTTTCGAGACGATTTTCCATCCCAACTCAAATGGATTGGTTATCGCTGTCTCTCTTTTGACCACCTTCCTCAAGAACAGAAACAGTATTTTATGAGTTCTAAAAAGCGGGTCCTGGTCACTTGCGGCACTCATTTAAAATGGGAAAAAGAGCGGATGGTGGAGTTGGCAAAGCTTTTGAGCCAAGAACATCCTGACTATGTCTTTTACGTAACCCTAGGTGACCCTAGTGGTTTGGAGCATCCACCAAGGATGTTGTCAGATAATCTTCTGATTTTTGATTACCTCCCTTATTCAGATGTTCTGGATCAAATGGACTTTGCCATTCATCATGCAGGTGCTGGGATTTTGATGGGGTGTATCGAAGAGGGGATTCCTAGTCTGATTTTGCCCCAGGACTATGACCAGTTTGACAATGCGGTTCGGGCTGAGTTATTCCAAGTAGGATTGGTTTCTCGTAAAAAGACGAATTCCGAAGTCTTGCGTTTATTTAATGAATTGGTTTCGCGGGAGGATTGGAATCATCTAAAGGTCCTCGCTCAACGTTGCAAAGCTTATCAACCGACAGAGATACTTTATCAAGAAATCGAGAGACTCCTGAAAGTGAAGTTATAAAAGAAAGATAAGGGAGAGACTCCTATTTGTTTTCTTCCAGAGATCTTCTATTTAATGAATATAAAAAACTAGAGCGCTTACTCTAGTTTTTTGGTTGTTGATGGGTGATGTTTTTTCCCCATGGGATGAGATTTTCTTTTTTCTCCTTGATCCGTTGGATATTGTCCTTATGTCGAAGAATGATCAAGGTAGCTAAGGCCAGGACAATGATTGTAAAAAGCGGATCATAACCGTGCAAGATCCATCCAGTCAAAGGAAGAAGGAGGACCGATAAAATGGCGAGTAGCGCAACGGTAATACTCGAAAACGAAATCATACTGGTTAAATAAAGGCTGGCTACAAAATAAACAGCTAAAATGAGTAGCAAGATAGGCGAGAAACCAAGTAAGACACCAGCACTCGTCGCCACTGCTTTTCCACCCTTGAATCCAGCAAAAATTGGGAAAGTGTGACCCAAAACGGCTAAGAGACCAAAGACCATCGGCGAGATCCCCTGAATTCCAAAGAAAGTCGGAAGGAGAACGGCCAAAGTTCCTTTCAAGAAATCAATCGCAAAGACAATGATCCCAGCTTTCTTCCCTAGAATCCGAAAGGTATTGGTCGTTCCAGTATTGCCCGAGCCATGTTCCCGTAAATTAATATGGAAAAAGATTTTCCCAATCCATAATCCCGAAGGAATGGAGCCTAACAGATAGGCTAAAATTAAAACACTTATTTCTTTTATCATACTTTCATTATATCAAAAAGGCATCAATAGAAAAAGCAATTTTTGGAGTTCAAGTGTGACATCTGAAGAAAGTGCCCAGCTAACATTTTTTACTAGGATATGGAAATCTCCATATAAAGAGAAAAAATTTTGCAAAATTTCCTAAAAAACTGTAATATAGAAAAGATGAACAAACAGGAGGTTCCTTGTGGCAAAAAAGGAAATCAATATTAATAATTATAATGACGATGCCATTCAGGTACTAGAAGGGTTGGATGCGGTCCGTAAACGTCCAGGGATGTATATCGGATCGACCGACGGAAATGGCTTGCACCACATGGTCTGGGAGATCGTGGATAATGCGGTCGATGAAGCCTTGTCTGGCTTTGGATCACAAATCGATGTCACGATTAATAAAGATGGTTCTCTATCGGTAGAAGACCAGGGACGTGGAATGCCGACCGGGATGCATGCTATGGGTAAACCAACCGTTGAGGTGATCTTTACGGTCCTCCACGCCGGAGGGAAGTTTGGTCAAGGAGGCTATAAGACATCTGGAGGTCTTCACGGAGTGGGATCTTCTGTTGTCAATGCCCTTTCTAGCTGGCTAGAGGTAGAAATTACCCGTGATGGAGCTGTCTACAAGCAACGTTTTGAAGATGGTGGAAAACCAGTTACTACACTCGAGAAGATTGGCTCTGCTCCCAAGTCTAAGACAGGGACTAAGGTCACCTTCATGCCAGATCCAACCATTTTTTCAACGACGGATTTCAAATTTAATACCATTGCTGAGCGAATCAAAGAATCAGCCTTCTTGCTGAAGGATGTGACGCTGACGCTGACTGATCTCCGCAAGGAAGAAGACAACTATGTGGCCTTTCATTATGAAAATGGTGTTCAAGATTTCGTAGAGTACTTGAACGAAGATAAGGAAACCTTGACACCGGTTCTCTACTTTAGTGGCGAATCAGATGGTTTTCAGGTGGAAGTGGCCATGCAATACAATGATGGCTACTCAGATAATATCTTGTCCTTCGTTAATAATGTCCGCACCAAAGATGGGGGAACCCACGAGACAGGTCTGAAGACAGCCATTACCAAGGCTATGAACGACTATGCAAGAAAGACAGGGCTCCTCAAAGAAAAAGACAAGAATCTGGAAGGATCAGACTACCGCGAAGGTTTGTCTGCTGTTCTCTCGATCCTGGTTCCAGAAGCGCATTTGCAGTTTGAAGGACAAACCAAAGACAAATTAGGAAGTCCTTTGGCTCGTCCGGTAGTCGATAGCATTGTTTCTGATAAATTGACCTTCTTCCTCATGGAAAATGGGGAGTTGGCTTCTAATCTCATTCGTAAGGCTATTAAAGCCCGGGATGCGCGTGAAGCCGCTCGAAAAGCGCGGGATGAAAGTCGAAATGGCAAGAAGAGCAAAAAAGACAAAGGACTTTTATCTGGTAAATTGACACCAGCCCAGTCTAAAAATCCTAAGAAAAACGAACTCTATCTGGTCGAAGGAGACTCAGCCGGCGGTTCTGCCAAACAAGGACGGGACCGGAAGTTCCAAGCGATTCTTCCACTTCGTGGGAAGGTGCTTAATACTGAGAAGGCCAATATGAGTGATATCCTCAAAAACGAGGAAATCAACACCATGATCTACACCATTGGTGCTGGAGTTGGTGCAGATTTCTCAGTGGAAGATGCTAACTACGATAAGATCATCATCATGACCGATGCGGATACGGATGGTGCCCACATTCAAACCCTCCTCTTAACCTTCTTCTATCGTTATATGCGCCCTTTGGTAGAAGCAGGGCATGTCTACATTGCACTTCCTCCTCTTTATAAGATGTCGAAAGGCAAAGGCAAGAAAGAAGAAGTAGCCTATGCTTGGACAGATAGCGAATTAGAAGAGTTGCGTCGGACCTTTGGCCGTGGCGCAACCCTCCAACGTTACAAAGGGTTGGGGGAAATGAATGCGGATCAGCTTTGGGAAACCACCATGAATCCAGAAACTCGTACCTTGATCCGTGTCACCATTGATGATTTAGCGCGTGCAGAACGCCGTGTCTCCGTCCTAATGGGAGATAAGGCTGCACCACGTCGTCAATGGATTGAAGACAATGTTAAGTTTACCTTGGAAGAAAATACGGTATTTTAATCACTTTCTACTATAAAGTAAATAAGCTGGGATGTAGAAATGGTAAGGAATCGACATGAGAACTGATACAGAAATGATGAATCTAATTTTGCAGATAGCTGATACTCTAGAAGTAGAAGCAATTGCTTTATCCGGATCACGAACGAATCCTCAGGTCCCCAAAGATGAGTTTCAAGATTATGATGTGGTCTATATTGTTGAGAATCTGAACGACTTGTTATCTGATTTATCTTGGCTAGACCAGTTTGGAATGCGTCTGATTGAACAGCACAATGTCCTTGGACACCGTCGTCTGTATCTCATGCTTTTTGAAGATGGGAATCGTATTGATTTAACCCTCTGCCCCATGGAGTCTATCCAAGAGTGGGTGGACAGCGAAGCAAATTTTGAAGTTATAAAAGACGTCAAAGGCTTGTTTGAAGCCTATCAGCCTAATTCCAAGCGCTATTGGACCGCTCCACCTACTGAAGAGGAATTTGCAGCATCCTGCAATGAATTTTGGTGGGTATCGGCTTATGTTGTTAAGGCCATTCGAAGAAATCAGCTTATCTATGCGACCGACCACCTCTATGGCATTTGCCAGCAAGAACTCCTCAAGGTCTTAGCTTGGCTGGTGACAAGCGATAGGGGAGTAGTTGATATCGGAAAGAACTACAAGTACCTCTTCCAGTATCTACCAGCTGAGCAAGAGAAGGAGTTCTCAGCTTTGCTTGATTTATCCAATTTCGATAAAATCACTCAGTCTTTATTTTCCACCATGAAGGGATTCGATAGAGAAGCTCAAATTCTGGCCCAAAAGATGGGGTTTACTTACGATATGGAAGTTGCAGAGAAAATGATTTCTTATGCTAAAGAGAAACTTTCTAATCATTAATGAATCTATTTTAAACTAAAAAAGGATTCTTTGGTTACATAATGTAACTGAATCCTCTCTCTACAAAAGACTACTCAACATTCTTTGAAAGGAGTTGAACACGCCCTAAATACTGTGTGAAAAAGTTAAATTTTCTATTTTCCTTAGCATTTTACGGGCTTTGTATCTTATGTCTAATATTCAAAATATGTCCCTAGAGGACATCATGGGGGAGCGCTTTGGTCGCTACTCCAAATACATTATTCAAGAACGAGCTCTTCCTGATATTCGGGATGGCTTGAAACCTGTTCAACGGCGGATTCTTTATTCTATGAATAAGGACGGGAATACCCATGACAAGGGCTACCGCAAGTCTGCCAAGTCTGTCGGTAATATCATGGGGAATTTCCACCCTCACGGGGACAGTTCTATCTATGATGCCATGGTCCGCATGTCTCAGGACTGGAAGAACCGTGAGATTCTTGTCGAAATGCACGGAAACAATGGTTCCATGGACGGTGATCCACCAGCAGCCATGCGTTATACCGAGGCGCGTTTGTCTGAAATTGCGGGTTATCTTTTGCAAGATATCGAAAAGAACACAGTGCCATTTGCCTGGAACTTTGACGATACGGAAAAAGAGCCAACGGTTTTACCTGCCGCTTTTCCAAATCTCTTGGTCAATGGGGCAACAGGGATTTCAGCTGGTTACGCGACAGATATTCCGCCACACAACCTTGCTGAAGTCATCGATGCCGTGGTCTACATGATCGACCATCCATCTGCCAAGGTAGACAAGCTCATGGAGTTTCTACCTGGACCTGATTTCCCAACGGGTGCCATTATCCAAGGGCGTGATGAGATCAAGAAAGCCTATGAAACTGGTAAGGGCCGGGTGGTTGTCCGCTCTAAAACTGAGATCGAGCAGCTCAAAGGCGGTAAGCAGCAAATCGTGGTTACCGAGATCCCTTATGAGATCAACAAGGCAGTCTTGGTCAAGAAGATCGATGATGTCCGTGTTAACAACAAGGTGGCCGGTATTGCGGAAGTCCGGGATGAGTCTGACCGAGATGGTCTTCGTATTGCCATTGAGTTGAAAAAAGATGCCAATGCTGATCTAATCTTGAACTACTTGTTCAAGTACACAGACTTGCAGGTCAACTACAACTTCAATATGGTGGCGATTGATAACTACACACCACGTCAAGTGGGGATCGTACCGATTCTCTCTAGCTACATTGCTCACCGTCGGGATATCATTGTCGCTCGCTCGCGCTTTGACAAGGAAAAGGCAGAACGACGTCTCCACATCGTAGAGGGCTTGATCCGCGTGATTTCCATCCTCGACGAAGTCATCGCCTTGATCCGTGCTTCTGATAATAAGGCAGATGCCAAAGAAAATCTCAAGGTCAGCTACGATTTCACGGAAGAACAAGCAGAAGCTATTGTGACCTTGCAATTGTACCGCTTGACCAATACCGATATCGTGACCTTGGAAGAAGAGCATGCTAGTCTCAAGGAGCAAATCGCGACCTTGGCAGCCATCATTGGGGATGAACGGACCATGTTTAATCTCATGAAGAAGGAATTGCGTGAAGTCAAGAAGCTTTTTGGTAATCCGCGTCGAAGCGAATTGCAAGACACTGCTAAAACGATCGAGATTGATACAGCCAGTCTCATTGTTGAAGAGGAAACCTTTGTCAGCGTAACCCGTGCTGGATATATCAAACGGACCTCACCTCGTTCTTTCAATGCCTCAACACTGGAAGAAGTCGGTAAGCGAGACGATGACGAGTTGATATTTGTGGAGCCTGCTAAGACCACTCAGCATCTTTTGCTCTTTACCAACTTGGGGAATGCCATCTATCGACCAATTCACGAATTGACAGATACCAAGTGGAAGGATATCGGAGAGCACCTCAGTCAGACCTTGACCAATTTTGAGCAAGAGGAAGAAATTCTCTTTGCGGAGATTGTGGATCAGTTTGAGAGAGTAACCTACTTTGCGGCAACTCAACAAGGACAAATCAAGCGCTTTGAACGCAAGGAATTGAGCCCTTGGCGGACTTATCGTTCTAAATCGACTAAGTACGCTAAGCTAAAAGACCAAGACGACCGTATCGTAGCAGTGGCACCTGTTGTCCTTGAAGATATCATGATCATTACTAAAAATGGTTACGGATTGCGCTTCAATGTTGAGGAGGTCCCTGTCGTAGGAGCCAAAGCAGCAGGGGTCAAAGCCATTAACCTCAAAGACGGAGATCAAGTCGCTGCCGCCTTTAAGTCGACAACTCCAAGCATGTACATTTTGACTCAACGAGGCAGTCTCAAACGGATGTTACAAGACGATATTCCTGTGACCGGTCGGGCTAAACGGGGACTGCAGGTCTTGCGTGAGTTGAAAAATAAACCACACCGCGTCTTCAAGGCAGGTCCAGTCTTCACTGACCAGGGAGATTTTGATCTCTTTACGAGCCAAGAAGAAGTGGCAGAACAAGATCAAATCCTTCAGATCACTTCTACAACAGGTCAGGTGACAGAAGTTGATTTGACACAATTAAGCATTTCTGAAAGAACAAGCAATGGATCCTTTGTCAACGATACCATTTCGGATCAAGAAGTTTTTTCAGCTACTATCAAATAAAAGAAAGCGTCGGTCCATTCTAGGACTGACTTTCTTTGAAAATAAATTTTCTGAAAATTGAAAATTTCGCTTGAAATTCTCATGAAATGGTGTACAATAGTGTACATAGATTGAGAAACTGAATCGACCTGCATCAGATCGACAAAGGAATAGAAAAAATTAAAAGGAGCACTATCATGACAGTATCACTTGATTGGGAAAACCTTGGCTTTTCATATATGAAATTACCTTATCGCTATTTGGCACATTATCGCAATGGAGCTTGGGAAAAAGGGGAATTGACAGAAGATGCGACCTTGCATTTGTCCGAATCTTCTCCAAGTTTGCATTACGGTCAGCAAGCCTTTGAAGGGTTGAAAGCCTACCGTACAAAAGATGGAAGCGTCCAATTGTTCCGTCCAGATCAAAATGCTAAACGTTTGCAACGCACGGCAGATCGTTTGTTGATGCCTCAAGTTCCAACGGATATGTTTGTGGATGCTTGTAAGGCAGTGGTAAAAGCCAATGAAGAGTATGTTCCACCATATGGTACAGGAGCTACCCTTTACCTTCGTCCTCTTTTGATCGGTGTTGGAGATATTATTGGTGTAAAACCTGCAGATGAGTATATCTTTACCATCTTTGCCATGCCTGTCGGTAACTACTTTAAAGGTGGTTTGGTTCCAACGAACTTCTTGATTCAAGATGAGTATGACCGTGCTGCACCACATGGTACTGGGGCTGCAAAAGTTGGTGGGAACTACGCAGCTAGTATGTTGCCAGGTAAGATTGCGCATGATCGTAACTTCTCTGACGTGATTTATCTCGATCCAGCGACGCACACCAAGATTGAAGAAGTTGGTTCTGCAAACTTCTTTGGAATCACTGCTAATAACGAATTTGTGACGCCATTGAGTCCTTCTATCTTGCCATCGATTACCAAGTATTCTTTGCTTTACTTGGCAGAACACCGTCTTGGTATGACACCAATTGAAGGGGATGTCTTTATCAATGACTTGGATCGCTTTGTAGAAGCAGGAGCTTGTGGTACCGCAGCTGTGATCTCTCCAATCGGAGGTGTTCAACACGGGGATGACTTCCATGTTTTCTATTCTGAAACAGAAGTAGGACCTGTCACACGGAAGCTTTATGACGAGTTGACCGGTATCCAATTTGGTGATGTTGAAGCACCAGAAGGATGGATTTTCAAAGTCGATTAAACCGAAAGTATCTGAGACCAAAGTGTCCAGGCTTCAATGAGAACGAGTCTTAACGAAAGAACGCAGTAGCTAATGTTTCTCTTCATTCGCTTTTAGGAATAGAAGAGTGACAAATGACTCTTGCGGGGGTGGGATAAAGAAGGAATTTCTAACTAAATTCTTTCTGACCCACTCCCTTTTCTCTTGCGTCATCAAGAGAATTTTTGTAAAATAGAAAAAGTGAAAAGAGGGTTGAAATGAGTAAAAAAGATAAGAAAATTGAGATTCAAATCGTTGATAGTAAAGTAACCGTCGGAAAAGACACTTTTGATGGGTTCACTTTGTCCATCGGTAAGAAAACGATTGGTGAAATTGCAGACATGGCTGGGCAATTTGCCATTATCAAAAATGGAAATGTGGATTCTCTTTACAAAAAACTTGAAAAAGCCGTTGAAATTTTAATAGAAAATTATAATTTGAATAAATAAGGGCTTGCAATCATAATAAATCAATGGTATAATAGATCCTGTTGATTTATATGGAGAGATAGCGAAGAGGCTAAACGCGGCGGACTGTAAATCCGCTCCTTCGGGTT